>OOBV01000082.1_pt1 | contig 92212 bp, 84 predicted proteins | sample 1671731 | NCBI WGS metagenome assembly OOBV01 (sample SAMN06348186, study PRJEB24527) | human gut metagenome | biome: human gut; feature: ankylosing spondylitis patient; material: feces | host: Homo sapiens | place: China | collected 2015-10
CCGCCCCGAGGGTATCTGATGGATCGATTCAACCCACACATACCCCCGAAGAGCCTAAGAAAGTCCCTCCTTTATGGACTGAAATGCATTGCAACGGAGGGATTCTTTCCCGCGGACCAGCCTAGGTAATTTGGCAGGGATCAGAAAGCCGCGTGATTCTTCACACGGATTCGGGTTCGTCCCGAGGGCGTACGGCACGGGAACGAATACCAATGGATTTCGTTTTGGTAAAGCGCGTTTTAGTAAAGTACGTTTTAGTGGAATACGTTCCAGTAGATTACGCTCCAGTGGATTACATTCCAGTGGATTACGCTCCACCGTTTCGCCGGAGCACCCCCGGACCCGCGCCCCGGATGCAACAAGGAGGAAGCGGCCGCTCACCGCTCCACTTGCCGCCTACTGTCCACTTGCAAGACACCTACTGTCCGTCAACTATACCAACAGACAGTAGAAGTATACTTCGACACCTCACACCGGCTTCCGCGAAAGACAACAATCCCCTGACCGGCAAGTGATTTTCCGAAAAAGAGCTCTTGCCGCGGCGTCCGCTTCCCTCTACACTCGGACTGTAGGGCAGTGTCCGTTTTCCTTCCGCTCTTCTCCGGAGTCGGTCGGCGCTGCGAAAAACAAGGAGCGCGCATGTTTACGGATCGGGAAGTGATCGAGGCCATCCGCCGAATGCGGAAAGTGGGAAGCGACACCCAGGCCTGGGAAGTCAAGGAGGCGGTTCTCGACTTGCCGAAAAGCCTCTCCGAAACGATCTCCGCCTTCGCGAACCTCCACGGCGGAATGATCATCCTGGGGCTCTCCGAGCGAAACGGCTTCACCCCTGCGGAAGGGTTCGACGCGGAGGCGACCTACTCGAAAATGCAGATCGCAGGCGACGAACTCACGCCCGTCGTGCGCATGGAAATTGAGAAGGTCGCCTTCGAAAACACTTTTCTGGTGGTGGCGCGCGTTCCCGAAATGGCCCGGCATCTCAAGCCCTGCTTCATCACCGCCCGCGGCCGCTACGAAGGCTCCTTCGTTCGAACGGGGGACGGGGACCGCCATCTCACGCCCTACGAGGTCGACCGTCTCTTGGAATTCGGGCGGCAGCCCCGCTTCGACGCCCAGGCGGTGCCCGAATCGTCGATGGAGGAACTCAATCCCGAGATCCTTCAGGGCATCCTCTCGCGGGTCCGTCGGCAATCCCCGCGCGTCTTCGGAGAGCTCTCCGACGAAACGATTCTGATCCAACTCGGGGCCGTAAAGAGAATTGAGGGCGTCCTTCGCCCGACGCTTGCCGGGCTTCTCACCGCCGGGATCTTTCCGCAGCGGCTTTTTCCCCGCCTCGAAGTCGTTCTCACGGTTTTCCCCGGCACAACCAAGACGGCGGACCCGAAAACGGGGCTTCGCTACATCGACTCCAAGGAACTGATCGGTCCCATCCCGGACATTCTCTCGGAAGCGCTCGCGCTCGTCGAGCGGCACATGAGCCGGGCGGGCGTCATCGGCGACGACTGCCTGCGCCGCGAAATTCCGGAATATCCCATCGCCGCGGTCCGCGAGGCGATCGTGAACGCCCTGCAGCACCGAGACTATTCGCCCGCGGGCCGGGGAACGCACGTTCAGGTGAACCTCTATTCCGACCGACTCGAGGTGCTGAGCCCCGGCGGGCTTTACGGCGCCGCGACCGTGGAATCCCTCGGAAAGGAAGGCGTTCAGTCGACGCGAAACGAAATCCTCTCGCGCCTTCTCTCCTACACGCCCTTTGAAAGGGGCTGCGTCGTCCAGAACAAAGGAAACGGGTTTTTCGCCATTCGGGCGTCGCTCGCCGACCTGGCGATGCCGCCTCCGAAGGTCGAGAACACCCTCACCTTTTTCCGCGTGACCTTTGAAAAGAGGCGTTACGCCGAACCGGGCGGAAAGCCCGAGCGTTGGGAAAACCCGGCCGTTGGGATTCTCTCGGCGCTCGCCCGAGAACCCGACCTCTCCGTCGCCGAGCTGGTGGCCATGTCAGGGCTCTCGCGCGCCACCGTCTCCAAACATGTCCGCGATCTGGTGGTAAGCGGAAAAATCGTCCCCCTCGAGCGGCCGAGAAGTCCGAAGCAGCGCTACCGCCTGGTTCGCTGAGCCTCCGGGAGAAACGTTGCGCCGCCCATGCGCGGCAACAAGAAAGGGAGCGACGCCCCGTCCGAACGAACGGGACGAACGCTCCCTCTCTCAAAGCAACCCGATCAGGCCCAGGGCTTCTGCGAGGCCGCCATCGCGCCCGCCTTGCGGCCGTTCACGAGGCAGTCGAGCACCGCGCAGGCTCCGATGCGAACGGCGCCGTGGATGCCGCCCACGCATTCGCCCGCAGCGAAGAGACCCGGAATCGGACGGTCCGTCATCACGTCTTCGACGGCCGTGTCGACCTTCGTCGCCATGCCGCCCATCGCGTGGTGGATCTTGGGTTCCATTTCGGAGACGTAGTATGGGCCTTCGTTCATGGGCTTGGCTTCCTTGTCGAAAGGACGACCGAAGTCTTCATCGCGCCCCTTCTTCAAGAGTTCGTTGTAGCGCGCGATTTCCGAACGAAGAACCTTCCCGTCAAAGCCGTAGGCCTTGGCGAGCGCGTCGGCGTCGGGGAACTTCTTGACGCTCCCCGCGGCGAGCATCTTCTCCAAAGCGCCCGGTCGGAGTTTTTGCAGATGCGCGACGCCGTCGGAGTCGGCTATAGAGAGGGCCTTGCCGCCCTTGTTGATGACGGTGAGGAAGCTGTCGGTGAGCACCTTGCGGTCGCCGAATTCGTTCACGAAGCGCTTCCCGTCGAGGCTCGAGACGTAGATCCCGAAAAGCGCCCCCGAGATCGACGCGAAGTGGGACGCAATCCCCATGCCTTCTTCGACGGGCGAGCAGTTGGGCAGGCACTGAATCCAGTCGGCCTGGATGATGTTCGCGCCGATGCGGCTCGCTTCGCGCCAGCCTTCCGACGTCGCGCCCGGCTGATTCGTCGTCTTGTACTGGGAACCGAGCTTCGGATCCAAACGGCGGCGGTAGTTCACGTCCGCGCAAAAGCCCCCGAACGCAAGCACCACGCCGTGGCGCGCCCCGATCGTGCGGCGCTTGCCGGAGTCGGGCTTGCCGAATTCATAGCCTTCGCGCACCACGATCCCTTTGACGCGTCCGTCCGCGTCGCGGACGATGGTGTCGAGAATCGTGCGGCGGCGGATTTCGACGCCCAACTTCTTGAGGCGTTCGACCGCGGGCTTGATGATCCCCTGGCCCGTACCTTCCTCCGTGATCATGCAGCGAAGGGCCGAATGGCCGCCCTTCCCGGTCAGATTCGTCTGCCACTTGACGCCCATTTCCTTGCGGGTCCACTCAAACGTGTCGGCCGCGTCTTCGCAGAGGAAGCGGATGTGGTCGGGATTGCCGAGACCCTGGCCGATCCGCATCATGTCGGCTTCAAGGGCTTCGGGCTTGTCCGTGATCCCCTGGTCGTGCTGCACGGACGAATTCGGTACGGCGATCATGCCGCCCGAAAGCGAGCTGTTCCCGCCGATGAAGGCCATCTTTTCGACGACCAAAACGTCCGCGCCCGCGAGTTTGGCGGAAAGCGCCGCGGAGAGTCCCGCAAAGCCCGCACCCACGACGAGGACGTCGTGCATTTCGTCGAACTTGGCGGGCATCGGATCTTTGCAGGCCGCTTCGGCCGTGAGCGCCGCAGTACCCGTAAGCATGCCCGCGGCGGCCGCGCCGAGGAACTTGCGTCGGTTGGTGGTGATGGTCATGATGTTCTCCTTCTTTCGCTAAACCGATGACGATGACAGGGCAACCGCCCCGAAGGGCGACGCCCGCAGCGAAGAAAAATGCTAGCGGCTCTCCGGCAACGCGCCCATCCGCACTTTTCCGAACGACAAAGTCTTAGCCGTCGTCAGAAGACCGCCAAGTGCTCAAGGCAACAACACCCGCGGATAGTCTCGGCAGTACCCCCGCCAATCCGTCGGGCGCTTGAAGCGCGCGGTCCGCTCTTCGGAATCCCGAAGCCACCGCCAGACGTCGTCCAGGGCGTCGGCCCGCACGAGAAGTCTCGATCCGTCACGCTTATAGACTTCTTCCTTTCGCATCTGCGCGAGGTCGCGCTTGATTTGGCTGAGATTGGCGCTCGCTACGCGCGAGAGAAGCTGTGCCGAAAGCGAGGGTTCGATTGCCAGCCACTCGACGCCCGCCTCCGTCACGAGGTCCCCGTAGGTGATCCCCCAGGAGAGCGCCCAGAGGAGAATCCGTTTTCGCACGGGCAAGAGCGCAATCGCCCCGAAGCCGATGCGGTCCGACTGAAAGAGGCGGTCGAGATAGGCCGCGAATTCCTCAAAGAGCTGTACGTCGCGGCGGAGTTCGGCCATGACGGCCTCCTTCTTCGCGACGATCCCCTCGCCCGCCGTCAGAAGAAAGTAGCGCCCGATGCCCGGAAGACCCGAAAAGAAACAGTGATTCCCGCCGATGATGCGGTAGGGAACGGAAAGCGCGATCGCGTCGCTCGCCTGGCAGGTTTCGCTTCCGAAGGCTCGGCCCCCGAGTCCGCGCGTGAGCATCACGATCGACCCGTAGTACTCGTCGGAATGGAAGACGTATTCCCCCGCATCGAAGGTCTTTTCCACCCCCGTGCGGCGAAGAAGCGCTTCGATTCGTTCGGGCACGCGGGGCGTCAACCAGCAGACGAGCGGAAGCGGCAGCTCGTCGGGAAAACGGCGCTGACAAAGCAGAGCCCGCTGAAATTCCGGCGTGTCGCGAACGGTCGCCATGACGTCTCCTTCGGCAAAAGAATGATCGGCGGCGCTTCCTTCTCTTCTTTATAAAGCGCCCGCACTACGAAAAAGTGTAGTGCGACGACCGCACACACCGCTACGGGGCGGTTCACCGGGAAGCTCTTTCCGATGTTTTCGAAAGAAGCGGTCACTTCCATGAAATCGCTTCTCTTCAAAGATTTCCGAAAGATTCACCTCCCTCACTTTCCTCCGTCTTCTTCGGGAAACTCGGGACTTCGAACGGTCTCATTTGAACCTATGCGAAAAAGAGCGGCCACCCGAAAATCTTTTTCAATGGAGCGCCTTCGGACCTCCCTTCGATAAACCCATAAGGAGAAACACCATGAAACTCAAGATGCTCGCCTTGGCAGCCGCAGTCACAATGTCGCTTCCGGCCTGGGCCGACAAGACCTACAACGCCGACGTTGTCGTGGTCGGCGCCGGTGCGGGCGGCACGGTCGCCGCCGTTTCCGCCGTTGAAGGCGGTCTGAAGACCATCATGATCGAAAAGAACGCCTTCCCGGGCGGCGCGGGCCTCTTCATGGAAGGGAGCTTCGGCGTGCAGACGCCCTACACCAAAGCGAAGGGCATGAAGTGGACGGCGACCGACGCCTTCAACGCCATGGCCGAGTACCACCACTGGCGCATCAATGCGCCCCTGGTCAAGGCCTTCGTCGAACTCTCCGGCGACACGATCCAGTGGGTCGAAGACCACGGCGTGAAGTGGAAGGAATTGAAGACCGCCTGGCGCAACAAGGCTGAAGAGACCTGGCACATTTACCCGTATGCCGGTTCTCTCCCTAAGACCATGGTTGAGCTCTTCAAGAAGGAAGGCGGCACGCTTCTTCTGAACACTCCGGGTGAAAAGCTCATCACGAAGGACGGCAAGGTGACGGGCGTCATCGCAAAGGATACGAAGACCGGCGAAAAGGTCACGATCAACGCGAAGAACGTCATTCTCGCGACCGGCGGCTACAGCTTCAACACCAAGATGGTGAAGGACCTCACGGGCATCGACATGACGCCGGTCGGCACGCCGGGCCGCACGGGCGACGGCATCAACATGGCCTTTGAAGTGGGCGCCGTGGGCGACAACATGGGCGGCATGATGATGAACGGGGCCTTCATGCCGGCGGAAGGCGAAGCGATCTGCAACGGCGCCAACAAGGAAGTGCGCGCCCTCTTCCGTCAGGGTCTTCTCTACGTCGACGCCACGGGCAACCGCTTCTTCAACGAAGAACTGACGATCGACTGGCCGACCGCCTCGAACGCCATCGCCCGCTCTGGCGAATGGACCTACATTGTCTTCGACGAAAAGACCAAGCAGGAAATTTCCACGAAGGGCAAGGGTTATCCCAATCCCTGCGGTAATTTCATCCAGCGCGGCCAGCACGCGACGCAGCTTGACGCCCTCCTGAAGGCGAACGAAGCCAAGGGGAACGTCTTCATCGGCAACACCATTGAAGAAGTCGCCAAGAAGGCCGGCATGGATCCCGCCACGCTCAAGGCCTCGTGCGACGCCATCACGAAGTATGCGCGTCAGGGCAAGGACGAACAGTTCGGGAAGGCCCCCTACTACCTGCGTGAAGTCGCGACCGGCCCCTTCTATGTCGTGCGCGGCAAGATCAACGTGTTGACGTCTCTCAACGGGGTCAAGGTGAACGCCGGTCTGCAGGTCCTCGACAAGAACGACCACGTCATCCCGGGCCTCTACGCCATCGGTCATGACGCTGGCGGCGTCTACGGCGACTCCTACGACCTGAAGGTCGGTGAAGGCACGGCTTCGGCCTTTGCCATCAACTCGGGCCGCATGGCGGTCATGACGATCCTCAAGGAAGAGAAGAAGTAATCTCCTTCCACTGAGTCGAAAGAGCAACGGGCGGTTTCCCACGCGGGAGCCGCCCGTTTTGCGTCGGAGCCGGCGAATGCCCCGTGAGGAAACTTCGCATCGCCCCGATCCCCTTGATTCCCATCAAGATACAGGTGTTTCAAAGTAACCTTTCTTTTGAACTAAAGTGATTTTGCTTTGACTTCCTTCACCCTACTTTGCATAAAATCGCAACCACACTTGTTTTTTAATGCAAAGTAGAATCGCCCCTCCAGCCCCGGCCTTAAAGCTTATTTACCCACTGCAACAAAGCAGGAAGAGCCTTCTTCGCGTCCCGGGCACCGAGCTCGTAGGCCCTTCGCACGTCCTCGGGATCCCTCGTCAAACGTCCCACGGGAATGGCCCGCTCGGGACGGATCGAAAAGACGAGTCCTTCCTTCACGCGCTCGTCGATCAGGCGCTGCGTCGCCTCGTAGACCGCCGGGCTCTTTTGGAAGCTCTCCACGAACTTCGGATATCGCCTATACCACCACTTCGCCGCCCAGGCGTCGCGGTCGCGCACGGCGTGCTCCCTCGGATGCGTCTGGATCACGATGTTTCGTTCGTAGCCCATCCGCTCGAAGGCGGCAAGCGGAATGCGGTCGGTGCAGCCGCCGTCCAAAAGCTTCATTCCGCGAAATTCCACGGCGGGCGACACGTAGGGCAAAGAAGCCGACGCACGCAGGCCGTCGATGTCGTCCGTCAAGTTCGGAAGGCGCAGATACTCGGCCCGTCCCGTCTCGAGGTTTGAGGCGCAGGTGTAAAAGGTCATGCCGGAATGTTCGAAGGTTTCCTCGTCGAAGGGAACGATGCGGTCGGGGATGTCGTGGTAGCAAAACTGCGGATCGATCAAATTTCCCGTTCTCACCCAGCGCCAGAGACTCCAGAGCCGCTCGTCCGCGGCAAAGCGCGTGTAGATCTCGAGACTTCTTCCCTTCTGGCCCGAGACGAAGGACGCCCCGTGGATAGCCCCCATCGAGACGCCGATTACGCCTTCGATCGGCAGCTTCTCGTCGATCAGGACGTCGAGGACGCCCGCCGTGTAGTGCGCGCGAAAGCCGCCGCCTTCGAGTACGAGGCCGAGACGCGGGGAGAAGGAATTCGTCATGGGAAATACAGAGAGACAACGGGAACGAAAAGGCCGCCGGAGAATTGTCCGACGGCCCGAAGAAACGGCGAAACGGATTACGCGAAGAAGCCGCGCAGACCGTAGGCGAAGATCGCGACGATCACGACCGGAATCACGTAGCGCACGAGCGCGTACCAGACGCCCGTCGACTTGTGGACGAGCTCGCCGTTGTTGTCGATTTCGGCGACGGCGTTCTGCTTCATGACCCAGCCCGCATAGAGCGTCGCGCCCAGAGCCGTGATGACGAAGCAGATGTTGCCGCTCACGAAGTCGAAGGCGTCGAAGATGTTGCGGTCGAGGAAGCGCACGTCGCGCCAGGGACCGTAGGCCATGATGCAGGGAATGTTTCCGAGGACGAAGACGCCGCCCAGGACCCAGTTGATCGCGCGGTGCAGCAGAATGCGGTGACGCTCAAAAAGGACGCTGATGATCACCTGATAGATGGTGAGCGAGGTCGTGAGCGCCGCGATGATGAGCAAAAGGAAGAAGACCACGGCGAAGAAGTTGCCGAGGAACATTTCCGAAAAGGCGATCGGAAGCGACTTGAAGACGAGCGACGGGCCCGAATCCGGAGCGAGGTTGGCGCTGAAGAGCGACGGGAAGATCATGAAGCCCGCCATGACGGCGACGAGCGTATTGATGACGCCGGTGATGACGGCGGTCTTCACCATGTCTTCCTGCTGGTTCAGGTGCGAGGAGAGCGTGATCATCACGCCGAAGCCGAGCGACAACGCAAAGAAGACCTGCCCCAAGACGTCGAGAAGAAGTTTCGGCGTGATCTTCGAGAAGTCGGGCGTGAGGTAGAAGCGCACGCCTTCCATGGCGTTGTCGAGCGTGAGGTTGCGGATCACCATGACGATGAGGCACAAAAAGAGGGCCGGCATCAGGTACTTCACCGACTTTTCAATCCCCTCGATCACGCCCTTTCGCAGGATCACCCAGTTGATGAGCACGAAGGCGAAGGTGAAGCACGCGATCGCAAAGGGCGAATTTTCAATCTTGTCGGCGTAGAAGGCTTCGGTGACTTCCTTCGTAATCGGGCTCGAAAGGTCGAGCCCGCCCGCAAAGCCCGCGGCGCCCAAAAGAATGTGCCAGATGTAGGAGAGCACCCAGCCGCCGATCACCATGTAGTAGGCGAGAATCCCGAAGGCCCCCAAGAGTCCCGTGTAGCCGAAGATCTTCCAGAGGGCGCTCGGCTTCTTGCCGTCGGAGATTCCTGCGCGCACGAAGGCGTCGACGCTGTTGGCCTGGCCGCGCCGGCCGATGACGTTTTCGACGAGGATGATCGGGATGCCCACGAGCAGCATCACGAGACAGAAGGTGAGCACGTAGGCGCCGCCGCCGTTTTCACCCACGAGATACGGAAAGCGCCAGGTGGCGCCGAAACCGATGGTCGCGCCGGCAACCGTCAGGATGTATGTCAAACGGCTCGACCAGGTTTGGCGTGTACTCATAAGGATTCTCCAGAGTTGTTGGTTATTGGAATGCACAAGAAACCGCAGGATCTGCGGCGGCGTTTCGCCTGAGGGAGGGCGACGCGGCCGGTGCGTCCGATGATGGAGGGATGTTCGGCGCCCGGCATTCTTCGTGCACGGAGATGTCGAACCGACGGGAACGTTGGGGCGCGTCCGCAAAGGTTCGAGGCTCGGAAGTTCTCATTGTAGACCGAACCGGTCTGCCGCAGGGGGCCAACCCGCCGCCCGAAGGTCTCTGATTTCTCCCGAGGGAGTAGCGAGACGGCCCCGCAGAGTGCGCGGCCGTCCGACGGGAGGAGCGAACCCCTGCGTTGGAACCTCCGTTTCGCGCCCCGAAGGAGAGCGGCGCAGAAAATCGCAAACTTGCGGTTTTTGGAGAATTCCCGTTCCCGTGTTATAGTTTTTCTCATAGAGAATGAAAAACGAAAATCCTTTTTGCCGCAAGAGGATTGCAGGATGCCGCCCACTTCAGTCACCTCAAGACTTCCAATGTCCGCCCACGCAAAAGAAGCGAAGGAAACGCCCCTTCGAAAAGTGCTCGTCGCAATCGTCGGCCTGTCGCCGCAGGTCGTCACCGAAACGCTCTGGGCGCTTCGCCGGGAGCGCGGGTTCGTTCCCAATGAAATCCGCGTGATTCTCACCCGCGCGGCCCGGGAGTTCGTCCTGCACGATCTGCTCGATCCCGTCGAAGGGCGCTTTCACGCCTTCTGCCGCGACTACGGGTTGGTCGGCAAGATCCGCTTCGACGAATCCTGCGTCACCGTGGTCACCGACGCCGAGGGACGCGAGCTCGACGACATCCGCACGCCCGAAGAAAGCGCGGCCGCGGCCGACACGATCGTTCGCGTGATCGGAAACGCCTGTTCGGATCCGAACACCATCGTCCACGTCTCGATCGCCGGGGGCCGAAAGAGCATGGGTTTCTTTGCGGGCTACGCCATGTCGCTTTTTGCGAGGCCGCGGGACTCGGTTTCGCATGTGCTCGTCAATGAACCTTTCGAGTCGAACCGCGACTTCTTCTATCCGCCGCCCGAACCCAAAGAGATCGTCGACGCCCGGGGCGAATCGGTTTCTTCACGGGAAGCGCGCGTGATGCTTGCCGACATTCCGATCGTGCGGCTTCGCACGGGACTGCCTGAAGACCTTCTCACGGGCGACGCCTCCTTCGGGCGCGCCGTGGCGGAAGTTCAGCGGACGCTCTTTCCCTCCACCGCCCTCGTTTTCCGCGGGGACGCGCGGGGCGTCGTCTGCGACGGCGTCGAAGTGCTTCTGCCGCCCGCGCAGTACGCAGTGCTCCGTTGGATCGCCGAGCGCGCCAAGAGGGAGGAAAGCCCCGTTCGTCCGGGACTCCGGCATGCCGAGGAAGAGTTCTTCCCCTTGTACGAAAAACTCTTTCCCACGCGTCCGGGCGACGTCGAGCGCGCCCGAAAAGCGATCCGTTCCGACGAGGACTTTCTCAAGTACTTCCAGGAAAAGCGCTCGCAGATTGGTGCGGCGCTCGCAAAGAAACTGGGCAAAACGGCGGCCGCACGCTTTCGAATCGTCACCTGCGGAAAGCGTCCCTTCGTCGCCTACGCCCTTGCGCTCGAATCCAACGACATTCAACTGCCGGCCACGGAAGACCGCTGAGGTGCCCGCCCGAAACACAGTCATTCCACTGCAAAGGAGAAAATCTCATGACCAAACCCCTACTTCTCGGCGCCCTCTTCGCGGGCCTTGCGGCAATCAGCCTGCCCGCCGCGGCCTTTCAGATGTACCCGGACGGCAGCTACGGTTCGGACGGGAACATGACGATGGCCCCCGACGGAAGCTACCACTCTGGAAGCTCAACCCAGATGTATCCCGACGGGAGTTACGGACCTTCGGGGGACTATCACATGCACCCGGACGGTTCCTACGGTCCCGGACACAACAGCTACATGCGACCGGACGGTTCCTACGGTCCCGGACACAACAGCTACATGCGACCCGACGGGTCCTACGGCTCCACGCCCGACTACGAAATGACGCCGAGCGGCGGCTACGTGGACCGTCCGAGCACGGATCCCTGGGGCAACCGCAGCGGCATGAGTCCCTGGCCCTGAGGTTTTGAGGAGAGTCGGGGTTCGGAGAAAGTTCCGATCCCCGTCGTGAGAAAAGGAGGAAGAAATGGCGCGCTTTCAGAGAGAAAAGGGAATCAACCTTTCGCGGGCCGTTCGCATCGGCTGTCAAGCCGTGGGCTTTGCCGGTCGCACGAGCGTGCACCTCGCTACGGGCATCCTCGCGGGCACCGCCGCGACGATCAACACTGCGGCAGGAGCCCTCAACGACGTCTGCCACGGGCGCACCGAAAAGGCCTTTGACCGTGTGGGCCGGCGCGTCGATCAGGTCGTTGCGGGATTCGGACAGGCGCTCGACGGCACGGCGCAGCTCGTCGAAGACGCCGCCAAGGCACCCTCTCCCGAAGCCTTTTTGTCAAACGGCAAGAACGCCCGCCGCGCGGCCTTCATCGCGTCGCTCGGGATCGGGGCGTTGGCGGGCGCGAGTCTGTTCGACAGCGCGGGCGACGCCGATGTGAACGCTGACGTGGGCGGTTTGGAAGGAATGACCGAAGGGACCTTCACCTACGCGTCCCTGCCGGAAGGGTCGGTCGAAAACGGCATGTTCATGGGAGACGAATCGGACCTTGAGGCGCTCATTGATGCGGGCAAGGACCCGACCGCCGAACACGTCGAGGCGGAAGACTCCGTGCGCGATCCGGGCGTAAGGGCGGCGTTCTTGGCGCAGCACGGCTACGACGAGCTTCCCGAGGGCTACGAAGTGCACCACATCCAACCGATTTCCGAAGGCGGAGCCGACTGCGTCGACAACATGATTCTCGTCTCGGAAGCCGAGCACGACGAGATCACGGCGGCGCACCGCGAGTATTACGGGTGGAAGGCGTAAGACCCCGGTCTCTTCACGACGAACGGCTCCGATTCAAGACTGAAATCGGAGCCGTTTTCGTTTTGAAAAAGCGCTCGGGCGATCAGTCGGAAGGTTCGCCGTGCGTACCGTGCGCCGCCTGCCACGCCTCGAATTCTTTCTGCATGGTGAACCACATGGTCGCGGGCGGGCCTTCGAGGTTGCCGGCGATTCTCTCCGCAAGGTCCTGCGTGATGGGAGCCTTCTCCTCGAGCACGGCGAGAAGGTCTTCCAATTCAACGCCGATGCGTTTTGCAAAGATTCGGGGCTCGATCCCAAACTCTTCGAGATCTTCCCGGAGATATCGGCCGGGGTGCGGCGGAATGTACGTGCCGTTCATGAAATTCTCCTTGTGCGGTTATCCTGCAGTCTCAGTGTAACGACGCAGTGCGACAGATAATGTCGCATACAAACCCGACGCCCCGCCTTTTGCCCTCCTCCCCCTAGCGAACCCGCTACACTTTGCCTCGTCTTTTTTCTTCCTTTTCGTCAGCCCGCATGCCCGAACCCGCCACCGGAACGCTCTACATCGCCGAAAAACCGTCGCTCGGCCGCGCCATCGCGGAGGGCCTCGGCATCGTCCGCCGGGAAAACGGCTTCTTCGTCTGCCGCAACGGCGCGACCGTCACCTGGTGCTTCGGACACCTCTTCGAGCAGGCCGAGCCCGACGCCTATCTCCCCGACGACATCCCGACGACGAAGCGCGGAAAGAAGATGTGGCGTCTGCGGGACCTTCCCGTGATCCCCGTCGAATGGAAGACGCTCGTGCGTAAGCAAAAGGGCGTCAAGGGCCAGCTCTCCGTCATTGGGAAACTCATCCGGTCGTCCGCCGTCATCGTGAACGCGGGCGACCCGGACCGCGAAGGACAGCTTCTCGTCGACGAAGTCCTCGAACACTTCCGCGTGCGCAAACCCGTGAAGCGCTTCTGGGTGTCCGCGATCGACCCCGCCTCCATCAAGAAGGGACTCGCGGCGCTCAAGGAAAACCAAGGCTACGCCGGCATGCGCGATGCGGCCAGAGCGCGCTCTCGAGCGGACTGGCTTCTCGGCATGAATCTCTCGCGCGCCTACACCCTCACGGGCCCGGGCGGCCTCATCGCCGTCGGGCGCGTGCAGACGCCCACGCTTGCGATGGTCGCGCGGCGCGACTACGCCGTGCGGCACTTCGTTCCGAAGCCCTATCTCGCGATCACGGCGAATCTCGCCAAAGACGGCGCGACGTTTCGCGCGAAGTGGCAACCCAAGCCCGGTCAGCCGGGGATGGACGAAGAGGGAAAACTTCTTTTGGACATTCCCCTGGGGCGATCCTTGGTCGAAAAGCTCGCCAAGGAAAAGACAGCGACGGTCCTCTCCGCGGAAACGAAGCGAAAGCGTGTCCATCCGCCCAAGGTCTATTCGCTCGCCGACATTCAGGCTGAGGCGAACCGTCTCTACGGCTTCACGGCAGAAGAAACACTCGCGGGCTGTCAGGCGCTCTACGAAAAGCACAAGGTGACGAGCTACCCGAGAACGGATTCCTCCTACCTCCCCGAATCCCAGCACGCGGAAGCCCCGTCGGTCCTGGCCGCCGTTGCGAAGACCTTTCCCGCGACCGCCCGGGCCGTGGAGAAGGCGAATCCGAACCTCAAGAGCCCCGTCTTCAACGACAAGAAGGTGACGGCGCACCACGGGATCGTGCCGGTCGCGCACGCCGTCGACTGGTCGCAGTTGTCGGACAGAGAGCAAAAGCTCTACCGTCTCATCGCCAAACGCTACATTGCGCAGTTTTTCCCGGTGCACGAGTACGACGAAACGGTCGTTAAGCTCGCCCTCGGAGACGAAACCTTCACGGCCCGCGGGCGCGTGGTCGTGGTAAAGGGCTGGAAGGCGCTCTACCAAAAAGTGGAGAAGAACCATCCCGAAAAGCGCCCGACGAAGAAGTCCAAGGGAGACGACACCGAGCCCGAGGACGAGGACGCCGCCCAGACGCTCCCTGTCCTCCAAAAGGGAGACGTCGTCGACCTCCTCTCGGTCGACGGGCGCGAAGACCAGACGAAGCCGCCCGCCTACTTTACGGAAGGGACCTTGATCGCCGCGATGGAGACGATCTGGAAGGCTTTCGACGACCCGCACCTCCAAGAGAAACTCAAGGAAGCGGGCGGGATCGGCACCCCTGCGACCCGGTCCATGATCATTCAGGAGCTGAAGCGAAAGAACTACCTCGAGACCGAAGGGAAGAAACTCCACTGCACGGAGGATGGCCGGCAAGTGCTGCTGACCGCCTCGCCCAAGGTGCGAAGCGCCGTCCTCACGGCGCAATTCGAGGCGAAGCTTCAGGAAATCGAGCGCGGCACGACGACGCTTTCCGCCTTCGTCACGGAGTACGAAGACTTCATTCGGTCGGAGTTGGCCGAGGTGATGGCCAAGCGCGGGGAAGCCCAAGCGGAACGTAAGGCGGCCGCCGCAGAGGAACCCCTTTCACGGCCGTCGGAAGGCTGACTGGGCGGATCGCAGCGGGGAACCAGGCAGTCTCTCGGATCCCGGGCCATCCTACTCATGGGAAAAGACCGGCGGTCGGCATCGAACGGTCCCCGCAGCTTCTCCCCCGCATCCCCTTTCCTTCCCCTTCTGCGTCACAATGGTCGGGAAGTAGCTGTCAAAGATGGAGTTTTGGCAATGTCGGCAAAGGTGGGAGTCGAAAAAGCCCGAGCCGAAGCGTTTGCTTCGGCGCTGATCACTGAACATTGGGACTGCAACATCCCGATCGATCCGGAAGGCTACGCCCGTCGTCTCGGCCTTCGCGTCGAGCACTGTGAAAATCTTGGTCTCAAGACGGGCGTACTGGACGCGGAACACCTTCTCATCCGCGTCAACGCCAAGACCGCCCCCGAACACCGGCGCTTTGCCGTCGCCCGAGAGCTCGGACGCTTTTGTCTCGGGTACGGCGAACCGGAGAAAGGGACGGACGAACCTCCGGTCTTTCATGTTCATCCCGAGCGGGACCGCGCTGCGGAAGCCTTCGCCTCGGCCCTCCTCATCCCCGCCGTCGCCCTCAAGGCCATGGTGGAGGTGCGAAACGTCAAGGACCCCATTGTCCTGCGGCAGGCTTTCGGCGTGTCGTCGCAGGTGCTTTATCAGCGGTTGGAGACCTTGGGCTACTTCCTCTAAGCCCAACTCGGGGCGAACCCAACGCCCCTTGCGAAAAACCCCGAAAGGCGTCAAACCTTCCGGGGCTCGCGGGTCATTTCTTCACGGGCTTTCGCTCAGCGAAGGAGTTCCTTCAAGCAGGGCTCCACGATCACCCCTTCGCGCGGGTCCGTTCCCGCGTCCTTGGTGTATTCCATCACGCGGCTGACAAACCGCATCGCGAGTTCCGCGGCGTCGGAGAGCGTCTCGCCGCGCAGGAGGGCCCCCGTCACGACGCTCGTAAAGACGTCGCCCGTTCCGCAGGTCGTAAAGGGAATGCGGGGCGTCGTGCGTTCGGCATATTCGCCCGTCGCCGAATCAAAGCTCACGACCTTGATTTCGTCGTCGCCTGCGGGAACGCTCGTGATCACCACCTGCTTGGCGCCGAGAGCGGCGAGCTTTCCGGTCATGGCGCGAAGCTTTTCTTCCGAGGGAACCGTCATGTCGCAGGCTTCATTCAAGAGAAAGCAGGCTTCCGTGAAGTTGGGCGTAATAAGCGTCGCCTCTTTGACGAGCGTGCGCATCGCCTCGACGTACTCGGGCCCGAAGACCGGATAGAGCTTCCCGTCGTCCCCCATGGCGGGGTCCACCACCACGAGCGCGCCTTCCTTGGACGCAAAGCGCTTCACCGCGTCGCGCACGACTTCGATCTGTTCGACCGAGGCGAGAAAGCCGCTGTAGACGGCGTCGTATTGGAATCCCAACTTCTCCCAACGGTCCATGAAGCCCGTCATCTTGTCGGTGAAGTCGTGGAAGGTGAATTCGCCGTAGGTGAGGTTGTTCGAAAAGAGGGCCGTGGGAAACGGGCACACCTGCATCCCCATCGCCGAGATCACGGGAATCGCGGCGGTGAGCGAACAGCGCCCGAAGGAGCAGAGGTCGTGCACGGCCAACACGCGTTTTGCCTTCATTGTTTGTCTCCTCAGATTTCTTTTGGTCCGAACATTGTAGCCACAAACCGCCCAGGCGAAACACGCGTCCGAGAAGGATTTCGCCGTCTGCGCTACACTTTTCGGCATCGTCTTCACGAAGGTATGCCCATGCCGACCGCCCTCCCCGACCGCACCGCTTCTCCCGACCGTCCCAACCGCAGAGCGGGCCTTGCCGCCGCGCTCGTCTCCTACCTCTTCTGGGGCTTCATGGCACTCTACTGGAATCTGCTCACCCGAGCCGATTCCTGGGAAGTGATCGCTCACCGCGTCGTCTGGACCTTCGTCTTCGTGCTGGCGCTTTTGCTCGTGCGGGGGCGTCGCCGGGAGATTCAGCGGACCGTGCAGACGTTGAGGCGAGACCTTCGTCGCGCCGGGATTCTCCTTGCGGCCGCGGTCTTTGCGTCCTTGAATTGGTGGATCAACGTGATCGGGGTCGTCACCGAACAGGTCGTGCAGCTCGGGATCGGGACCTTCTTGACGCCCCTCATTTCGGTGCTCTTGGGCGTCCTCTTCTTTTCCGAGCGCCTCGGGCGCATGAAGTGGACCGCGATCGGACTCGCGGCCGCCGGGGTCGCCCTCATGATCGCCTCCTTCGGGCAGTTCCCCTGGATTGCGCTCGGCGTTTCGGCCACCTGGGGAATTTACGGCGCGCTCAAGAAAAAGCTCATGCTCGACGCGCAGATCGGAATTCTTCTCGAAGTCACGGTCATGCTTCCCTTTGCGCTCGGGTATGCCGGGCACCTGCAGGCGGCCGGACTCGGGCACTTTCTCACGGGCGATGCGCTTCTTTCATTCGCGCTCGTCGGAACGGGGATCGTCACCTCGATTCCGCTCGTCCTCTTCACGTTTGCCGCGATGAACCTTCCGATGAACGTGCTCGGCTTCTGTCAGTACCTCGCACCGATCCTCACGCTCCTTCTCGGGATATTCTGGTTCCATGAACCCTTCGGCCGGGAAGAACTCCTCCCGCTTCTCTTCATCTGGTCGGGGATTCTGCTCTTCTCGGCGGCGGAGGCCCGGGAAATGCGGGCCGCGAAAAAGGCGTGACGGCTCCTCTCCTCTCTTCACGGGGTAGAGCGCAGAGTCGGCGGGTAAAAGCTGCGTTACGGGAAAAGCGCCTTAGCCCTGCAGCCAGTCGTAGGCGAGATAGGCGACAAGCCCCAGCATGATGCAGCCGAAGACAAAGGAAAAGACGGAGTAGAAGCTTTCATGGAGCTTCGGTTTCTGGGGATCGGTCATGGCGGGCCTCGGTGTCGTGGTTTGTGCGCTCCGTGTCGGGGCGGGGTCGAAGGAGAGAGCCGACATTCTCGCACGACGTCCCCGGAAATGGGAAGCGGACCGTCGACAAAACCGTCCGCACAAAAGCAAAGCGACCCGCTTTCGGGGCCCGATGAAAGCGAGTCGCTCGGGGCTCCGGACCGCTCAAAGCGGAGAGGAACCCGTTTGACCGAGGGGCCGGGCGTGACCCCGGCTCAAGACGAACTTAGAAGAAGTGCACCATGCCGAAACCGACTTCGGTGTCCTTTTCGCGGAACTTGCCGGAGTTGCCCGGCTGGCCCTTCATGTCATAGAGCGAAGCCTTGGCTTCCCCCTGGTTGTAGGCGGCAAAGCCGTAGACCTTCGTGCGCTTCGAGAGCGGGTAGTCGTAGCCCGCGGCAATACCCCAGCGCTTCACGTCGGCCGTGGCGTAGCCCTGTTCGTCGCCGCGCTTGCCGTCCGTAAAGTCCACGCCGTAAGCGCGGCCGTCGAGTTCGCCGTCGGTGTAGTTCACGGCCGTGTAGAGGTTGCCGCCGAGAATCGGCGTGACGGCGCCGAGCGCCACGGCGTAGCCCTTCAGGCCGCCGTTGCGGGAGGCGGCGTAGGGATGATCTTCATCGCCGTAGTCCTTCAACATCTGGGCGAAGTTGAAGCCGCCCAACTTGTTTTCGTTCTTGCCGTACTGAACGAGCACCATGGGCTTCGTGACGCCGAGGTCAAACGAAGCGCCCCAGGAAACGCCGAGCGAATCTTCCGTGTTGTAGGAGTCGTCCTTGGCGCCGTTCATGATCGTGTCGACGACGAGACCCGTGCTGAAGGCGCCGAGGTTGTAGGTGGCGCCCAAGGCGGCGTAGCGCTTGTTGAGCGACGAGTGATCGGCTTCGGTGCCGGCCGTCTTCAGCGAATACTGAGCGGAAATCGTGAGACCGGCGAATTCGGGCGACACGTAGGTGATCGAGTTGTCGAAGCGGTCGCGGTCGCCGAGCATGAACTGACCCTTGGCGCCGGCGTAGTCGCCCCAGCCCGTGCCGAAGGCGGCGTAGTCGTAGATGCGGCTGAACGATCCCGCCCCCGAAGAGAGGGCGCCGACGCGGCCCATGGCGAAGGTGCCGAATTCGCCCTTCACGTAGACGATCGCTTCACGGCCGAAGAGCTTGTCTTCCTGCGAAAGAGCGCCCGTGTCGGAGTCAAAGCCGTTTTCGAGAATGAAACCGACCGAAGTGCCGTTGCCAAGTTCTTCGGAACCCTTGAGCGTAAAGCGGGAAGCCGAGTACTGACCCGACTTCATGGAGAAGGTGCCGTCGGACTTTTCGCCCGTAACCTTTTCGTTGTGATAGTTGAGACCCGCGTCGATACGGCCGGAGAGCGTGATGTCGGCGGCGTTGGCGGCAAAGGCCGCGGCGGAAAGCGTAACAAGCGCGATGAGCGACTTCTTGAACATGTCTTTTTGTCCTTTCTGAGTTGGAGGGGTTCCGTAAAAGAAGATGTGGAACCTCGGTTTGACGCCCTCGGGAAACGGTGCCGCGGCATTGCGCGCCGAGCCGCGGGGCTTCCCCTTTGGGTTGGGCTCATCCTCGCACATGCATTCCGCCCCCTCCGAAGACGACTTTTTCCGCTCTTTTGCGGGAAAACCCGACGGGAGAAGCGAAGCAGTCGAAAACGGGCCATCAAAAATTTGTGGCGGGAAGTCCAATCGTCCACCGCTTTTACGCGTTCATACCACACTCGTTGCGGGAGAGCGTTTGTCGGTTACCTCACCCTCCATTGACGTGAACTTGAAGAATCTTTTCCTCGGATTCGGACGGCCCGTTGCGAAGCCTTGGCCGTTGATCTTTGTCGTTCGGTATTCCGACGACAAGTTTCGAAAAACCGAACGGGCCCGCGTTCATGATGAAGGGGACATCAACCGGAAAAGGAGACTTTCCATGCAACGTCGATTCTTTCTGACGGCGACCGCTTCGCTTCTCATGGCTTCGGGCTTTCTCTCGAGTCCCGTGTTTGCGGCGACGCGCGTCATGGACACGGACCTCGTGATCGTGGGCGGCGGTTTGAGCGGCATCGCCGCGGCGGCCGAAGCGACCGACAAGGGCTTGAAGCCCGTGCTTCTTGAAAAGCTCGCCATTCTGGGCGGCGCCGGGAACTTCCCCGAAGGGTCGCTCGGGATCGGCACGCGCTACCAGAAGGAGCACGGCATCAAGTGGGACGTGCAGCGTACGCTCAACCGCTTCCTTGAATTCAATCACTACCGCACCAATCCGAACGTCATTCGGCAGCTGATCGCCGAATCGGGCGCCACCATTGACTGGGTCGTCGACAAGGGCGTCACGATCCGCGGCATCCGCACGATCATGCCCGAAGAAGAATCCTTCCATTGCTGGCACCTCTTCAAGGGCGGCGCCTCGACCGTGGTCGCGAAGCTTGCCGAATCCGCGAAGGCCAAGGGCGCGACGATCCTCACCGAAACGCCCGCGAAGAAGCTCATTCTCACGAACGGGCGCGTGACGGGCGTCGAAGCGGTCGACACGAAGACGGGTGAAACCGTCATTGTGCGCGCGAAGAAGGTGATTCTCGCGACGGGCGGCTTTGCCGCGAACCCGGGCATGATTCAGCAGTACGTTCCCGATTCGAGCGACCCGAGCGTCTCCGAACCGATTTGGCTTCGCAGTGCGCTCATCGACGGCCGCACGGGCGACGGCATCAACATGGCGATGAAGGTGGGCGGCGCCACGGCCGGCATGTCGCAGGTGGTCGGGAACGCCCCCTACCTCCCCGACCGTCCGCCGATCAATCAGTTCAACGGCGAAGACTGGCTCAAGCAGGGCCGCTGCGCCCTCGCGCAGCCGTGGCTCTGGATTAACCGCAACGGCGAACGCTTCTTCAACGAATCGCGCGGCTCGGTCTTTACCGAGGTCTACGCCGCCATGACCGCGGCGGGCGGGATCATGTACAACATCCTCGACCAGGCGAAATTCGATCAGCTCGTAGCCACCGGTCCGCTCATTCCCTTCAATGCGATCGTCACCGTCGGAACGCCGCTGAAAGCGCTTCCCAAGACCTTCGAAGAAGGCATGAAGCGCGGCTGGGCCTTCAAGGCCGACACCCTCGAAGACCTCGCCATGCAGATCGGCGTGCCCTTTGAAAACCTCAAGGCCACCATGGAAAAGGTGAACGAATACGCGAAGACGGGCGTCGACGCCGAGTTCGGGCGCAAGAAGGAACACCTCGCCGCCTTCGACATGGAAAAGGGGCCGTACTACGCCTTGAAGGGCATCCGCACCTACTTCCTGACGCTCGGCGGCATCAAGATCAACCGCCGCTTCGAAGCTTTGAACGGTCAGGGCGACAGCATCCCGAACCTCTACATGGCGGGCGCCGACATGGGCGGGCTCTTCATGGACACGGACGACATCAAGGTGGAAGGCGCCACCTCGAGCTTCGCGCTCACCTCGGGACGCCTCGCCGCCCGCTACGCCATGGACGCGATCAAGGCCGGCCGCTGATGTCCTTCCTTTGATCGATCGAAGTGTTCTTCCCCGGGTCGGGCGGGGACCTCTCCCCGCCGATCCACTTTCACTCCCTCTGCCGTTTGGCTCGGGGGAGCTTCTTTTGGAGTTCGGAAAAGAGCGTTGTCCTTCATCTGTGGCATCATCATTCCCGACGGGGTTTTCCGAACCGACGTTCCTCTTTTCGATTTTTTCCTCTCATGCCCGACGCCGCCGACTTCAACCTGAATCTTCTCAAGACCTTTCTCTCGCTCTATCGCGAGCGCAACATGACGCGTGCGGCACGGGAGTTAGGACTTGCCGTCTCGACCGTGAGCGAACACCTCAAGCTCCTTCGCGAAGCCTACGGAGATTCCCTCTTTCTCCCGTCCGACAAAGAGTCTGGCGCCGAGCATTCTCGCAGAGGAACTCTTTCCGACGGTGTCTAACGCGCTCGGTGCCTGCGCGCGGGCGCTTCCCGGAGAAATGCAACGGGGGAGCGCGGTCGTGATCTCCATGTCGGACGACTTCGAGATCGTGCTCGGCCGAAAACTCACGGACGCTTTCCAAGAGCAACTTCCGGAAGCGACGCCGATTTTGCGGCAGACGAACGCTCTTTTAGCCGAACGCGCTCTCCTCTCACGCGCCACGCACTTCACGATCACGGGCGGAGGCACGCACTCGAACGCCGTGGCGCGCGAATCCTTTGGGTTGCACTGGGACTGCTGTCTTTATGACGAACCCGATCCCGAGAAAAGAGGAAAAGTCTTGACGCTCGACGAGTACGCGGCGAGACCCCACGTGGTGGTGCACTACGGCGGCACCTTCGGGGTAGCGGAAGGGTATCTTCGGCGGCTTGGATATCGTCGGCGCGTCGACGTGATGACGTCGCACTATGCGGAAGTGCCGCAGTATCTGCTCGGCACCGACCGCGTCGCGCTTGTGCCCGTGCACACGGCGAAGTGTTTTCTCGAGCGATTCCCGACGCTTACCGTTTGCGAGATTCCTTTCCATACCTCGCAGGACTCGGTGGAACTCTCCTACCGAAACGATCTATTCGAAGAGAAGCTTTTTCGACGGGCGGCGAAGGTGTTGCGGGGCGTGCTCGCGAGCGTCGACTGGACGATAAGAACGGCGGAGTTGCTTTGAGGAAGGCGTGAAAAACGCCGAAAGGGAATAGAAGGGAATCTCTCCGAGAGAGCCAACCCTCCGCAAGATTGAACGCCCAATGCGTTGAGAGCCCCGTCCGACGAATCGAACGAGGCTCTCTTTCAGCTTATGTCAGGTGTGGGAGACACCCGATGAAAGGCTGATTAGAAGTAGTGGATCAGACCAACACCGGCTTCGATGTCCGTCTGTTCGAGCTTGCCGCTGGTCGGGTCGCCGGCAAGGCCACCAGCCTGGTTGCCCTTAATTTCACCTTCGTTGTAGGCAGCAAAGCCGTAGAGCTTGGTGCGCTTGCTGAGCGGATAGTCGTAGCCAACAGCAATACCCCAACGCTGGATGTCGCCATCATAAACGCGGGTCGAGCTCTCCCACTTTTCATTAACCAAACGCTGGCTGGTAGCGTCACCATCAAACTCGCCGTCCGTGTAGCTCACAGACGTATAGAGGTTGCCACCAAGGAGAGGCGTAATGGCACCGAGGATAACACCGTAGCCCGTCAAACCTTCGTTCGTAAGGTTACGCATGTTGTCGCGGAAATAATAGAGGTCGGAAACGCCAAAACCACCGAGCTTGTTTTCGTTCTTACCGTACTGAACCAAGATCATGGGCTTGGTAACACCGAAGTCATACGAAGCACCCCACGACACGCCGAGGGAATCTTCCGTATTGGCTTCCGTGCTCTTGTTCATGATCGTGTCAACCACGATACCCGTGCTGAAGGCGCCAAGCTTGTAGGTGGCACCCAAACCGGCATAGCGCTTGTTCTTCGTCGACTGGTCGTCTTCGTCAGCATCAGCAGCGAGCGAGTACTGAGCATAGACCTGAACACCAGCGAACTCGGGCGAACGATAGGTGAGCGTGTTGTTGAAGCGGTCACGATCGCCGACCATGAACTGGCCCTTGGTACCAGCGTAGTCACCCCAACCCGTACCCCACGGCGTGTAACCGTAGACGACGTTGTAGGAACCGACACCAGACGTAAGAGCACCTTCGCGGCCCATGGAGAAGTGACCGAAGTCACCTTCCAAGTAAACAATGGCTTCACGACCGAAGATCTTGCCGTCCTGGGCCAGATCGCCATTGTCAGAGTCAAAGCCGTTTTCGAGGATGAAACCAACCTTCATGCCGTTGCCGAGGTCTTCCGAGCCCTTGATCGTGATGCGGCTGCTGGAATACTGGCCGGTCTTCATCTGGAAGGTGTTTTCATCAACCGTCGTCACACCGAGTTCCTTAACTTCGCGATCGTGGAAGTTAAGACCGGTGTCGATACGACCGGAGATCGTGATGTCCGCAGCCATGGCAGAGCCAGCAAAGGCGCCGAGAGCAGCGATAGCAATGAGAGACTTCTTGAACATTTCCATTCCTTAATGTCTAGAAGATAAGTTGTAGTAAGCGAAGGGCTTTGGGCACCCCCGCCCGGACTTTTTCTCTGTGAAAAGTCCGTCATTCCGACCGACAGATCATCAGAACCCGTTGGTCAGAAATCTGTCGTAACCTTTTGCGGCGACCGTCCGGGAAAGTTGGCAAGCACCCGGTGAACCTAAAAGTTCAATCGCCTGCTCAGGCGGGATTATGCTCGCATACGAACCACCCTCTGCCATCTAGGTGATAACCCTTAAATTCTCAAGGGACACAATTTTTCTCTTAGTGTTGCAAGCAAAACAATTTACAACAAATTTTGTGGTAAAAAGTTCACTCTACTCCCTAAGCCTCAAAACAAGAGCCCCCACCGATTGCTCGGCGAGGGCCCTTTCATCAGGTTAGATCAGGTGTTTGAACACCCAATCACGCACGTTGATTAGAACATGTGGACGAGACCGACGGCAGCCTGGTAGGCATCAGGTTCGCTCTTCGGGGTGTTAGCATCAGCAGACTTGTATTCGTCCTTGAAGTAGCCGGCATCAGCATAGACGAGAGTACGCTTGCTGAGCGAATATTCGTAACCGAAGCCAACCAACCAACGCTTGAAGTCGTCCTTGGCATAGAGACCGTCGAATTCAGTGTCGTCACCTTCAGCATCGAGGTAACCGACCATGGCGTGAGCCTTACCACCAAGGAGCGGAGCCGTCGCGCCAAGGGTCAACCCCCAGCCTTCCCAATCCTTGTTCTTCAAACCCTTGGCATAATTGTCAGCGTGGGCTTCAAACGGATCGTTGATCTGCCCATCCTTGAAATAGGCAGCAGACAGGTAGGGCTTGACGACACCAAAGTCATACGAACCGCCGACAGTGACGCGGAAGGTGTCTTCCTTTTCGTACGTGCCATGCTCCTGAGCTTCGTTCACGGAATCGACAATACCGATCAAGTTGAGGCCGCCGTTCGTGTAGGTGGCACCCAAAGCATAGTAACGGTTCGTCGTGGTCTTGCCTTCTTCGCCGACGACCTTACCGTCCTTGAAGTTACCGCCAAACGAATACTGGGCGTGAACCTTGAAACCAGCAAAGTCAGGCGAACGGTAGGAGATCATGTTGTTGTAACGGGTTTCGAAACCAGCACCCCAAATCTGATTCTGGCTACCGACTTCACCCCAACCCGTACCGAACGGATTAAAGTTGCCGATGGCGAAGGAACCAGCCGTGCTGTTGAGGATGCCCATCTTACCGGCAGCAATCTTACCGAAATCACCTTCGAGGTAAACAATCGCTTCACGACCGAAGAGACCGTCATACTTCTGAGCACCCGTGTCAGAATCAAAACCGTTTTCGAGAACGAAACCGACCGTCATGCCGTTGCCGAGGTCTTCCGAACCCTTGATGCCGACGCGGCTGCCCGTGTAGTTGCCGGAAGCCATTTCGAAATTCGTTTCGTCATCCACACCGGCCTGATCATAGTTCACCCCGGTGACGCGGAAACCCGTGTCGATACGACCGTAGATCTGGACGTCAGCAGCCATGGCGGAGCCGGCGAGGGCGCTGAGGGCGGCGACAGCAATCAGAGACTTCTTGAACATATCTAAATACCTTTATGTGTAAGTCTGATCTGTGAAAGGGATCCGACGGGAATGGAACGTCGGACCCCGCATCCTTCACGGCCGCCCTTCACCCGCTTGCCTTCAGGAAAGGGACTTCTTTGCCGTTCGGACGAGGGCATGTTTTCACATCTTCGACCCCCCCCCCCATAGAGGTTTACCCTTACTTCTTTCCGTATTTCATTGCGACAGTAGCTAATCACATCACAAAATCAGTGCACAAGATTTTGTTGCATAGATGCCAATCGCCCTTCCCATCGTTCTCCCGAACACTCCTCCCGATACCCTCCACTCCCCTCCGTTCCTAAGACTTCACGACCTTGAGGAAGTTGCTACACTCTCTTTTCGTACGATCCCCTTGACACCGTTTCATGCGGCTGCATCCTTCGGCTCTTTTCCCCTTGTTTTCCCGAGGTCTTCCGATGCTTTCCCGTCCCATGATCGGCATTCTCCTTGCCTCCGCCGCCGGCGTCTTTTGGGGTTCCATGAGCATCGCCGCGCAATACCTGATGGAGTCGGTGTCGTTCGATGCGATCGACCTCTCCGCCCTGCGTCTAGCGGGTGCCGGCATCCTCCTTCTGGTTCTTGAGGCACTCGTTCTCCGCGAAGACATCCTCGCGCCTTTTCGCGTGAAGACCGACCGAGGCGATCTCCTCTTCTACGCCCTCGGGATGCTCGGGATTCAGCTCACCTTCTTTCTCTCGATTCGGGACGCCAACGCCGCCACGGCGGCGCTCACCGTTACGACGGGCCCGCTTTTCGTGACGGGCTGGACCGCCTACGCCGAACACCGCGCCATCACGAAGGAGGAGTGGATTTCGATTGCGCTCGCCATGGCGGGCGTCTCGCTTCTCGTCACGAAGGGAGATTTCTCGACCCTTGACTTCTCGCCCGCCGGGGTGCTCTGGGGGATCGCTTCCGCCGCCTGCGGGGCCTTTTGTACGGTGTAGCCCAAACGCATGCTCTCTCACCTGTCGGTCGGCGTCGTCGTGGGCTGGGGCATGATCTTGGGCGGCGTAATTCTCTGTCTTGTCAATCCCCCGGACGTCGGCGCGATGGAGTGGAACCTCGTCACAACGGGCCTCTACTTCTACATCGCCGCCGTCGGCACGGTCGCGGCCTTCTGGTGTTATCTCCGGAGCCTCGCCTACATCTCGGCTCCCACCACGGCACTTCTCGCCAACTTCGAACCCTTGACGGCCGTGATCCTGGGCGTCCTTCTTCTCGGCCTCACACTCAACGCGGCGGAACTCGTCGGGATCGCGCTTCTCGCCGTGATGGTCTTTCGCCTCACGCGTGCGAAGAAGAAGTAAGCGGAGAGCCGCTCTTTTTCACCGCAACGCCGCCTCGACAATCGTCCGTTGTCGTTTTGTACCACTACTGCCTTCCAACGACTTTGGGAATCTGCCTTTTCGGACGACCGTTCCCAAACGCCGATCCAAAACAAGCGTTTTCCCTCTCAGTCGTCATTAAGGCGCCTCCCTTAGAATGGATTCGCAAAAGACCTCGGACGGGATCCGTCCGGGGCGAACCCTTTCATCCCGATCTCAAGGAAACGTCATGTTCACCTTCTTTTCCATTGTTTTCGGCCTCATCTGGGCCGTCGCGAGCTTCCTTCTCCTCTTCAAGGTTTGGGACGGCCTCGGCCCGATCGTTCTGGGGATCTCGAAGAGCCACTTCGTGCAGGCCGCCGCGATGATCATCACCTATCTCGTGATCTTCGGCGTTCCCGCCTGGCTCTGGTGCAAGATCTTCGGTTGATTTTTCCCTGAAATCCTGCACACCCGCTTCGCATCCCGCCGCTTCCGTGAAAGCGGCGGCCTTCGTCTTCCCTTTTGAGTGAGGTTTTCCCATGCTCGGCAGTCTTCAGAATCAGGTGGCCATTGTTACGGGCGGTTCACGCGGCATCGGCCGCGGCATTGCGCGGGTGCTCGCCAAGGCGGGCGCCAACGTCCTCGTCGCGGGCCTCGAAGAAAACGAGTGCCGTGAAGCCGCGGAAGAACTCCGCAGCTTCGGCGTCGAAGCCGAAGGCATCGCGGGAGACGTGACGAAGCGCGATTTCTGCGAAAAAATGGTGCGCCTTGCCGTGGAACGCTGGGGCCGCCTCGACGTGCTCTGCGCCAACGCAGGGATTTTCCCGCAGGCTAAGCTCGAAGAGATGACGGAAGCCGACTTCGAGCGCGTCATGAACGTGAACGTCAAGGGGACCTTCCTCTCGGTGCAGGCCGCGATTCCCGTGATGAAAAAGCAGGGTTACGGGCGCATCGTGCTCACGAGCTCCATCACGGGCCCGATCACGGGCTATCCGGGCTGGGCGCACTACGGGGCGTCCAAGGCCGCACAGCTCGGCTTCATGCGCACGGCCGCGATCGAACTCGCTCCCTACGGGATCACGGTGAACGCCGTGCAGCCGGGGAACATCGCGACGGAGGGCTTGGACGGTCTCGGCGACGAGTACCTCGCCCAAATGGCGCGTTGCATTCCCATGAAGCGCCTCGGCACGCCGGAAGACATCGGGACGGCCGTCCTTTTCTTTGCCTCGAAGGAAGCGCACTACGTCACGGGCCAGAGCCTCGTGGTGGACGGCGGTCAGATTCTTCCCGAGTCGCCTGAAGCGCTCGCCTGAGGCCCAGGAGACTCCTTCTCTTCGCCCATACGGCAAAACCGGCGACCTTTGCGCGGATCGCCGGTTTTTCATTGTGTGGGGGTGTAGATTCGTCCGAAGAACCTTCCTCCTCAGCCTTCGGACGTCTTCGAGACGTTCTCCGCCGTCTTCGGGATCTCCGTCAAAGCGCTGTCCTTCGTTTGCGCGGGACAGTCCGACGCGTCTTCTGTAGCCGCCTGCGGCGACTTCACAGTTTTGTCTTCCTCCGCGTTCGCCTCGGCAGCCTGCGCCGCCCCTCCGGCAAACCTCGCCATCCACGCCTCCATCATGCGGCCCGCGTCTTCGACGAGCTTCACCATGGCGCGCACCCAGGCGTCCACCGTGTCGCGGGAACCCCGCACGAAGGCCTTCGTCTCTTCGGGCGCCGCAAGGAAAGCGAGGAGCGCAAAGAAGATGCAGAGCACCACCGCAAGAAGCAGGAGCGCAAAGGAGAGAAAGGCGAGCGCAAGCGCCACGAGAAAGAGAATCGCAAGCGTCACCGCGCGGATGGTTTTGACGGGCATGGCGGCTCCGGAGAAAGAGGGAGAAAATCGTCCTTCGAGTACTCGGGCGAACGGTCAAGGAAAAAGGCGGGCGTCCGCGCGAAGTCAGAGGCTTCACGCAGAACGTCCGCCCCACTCTACCCGAAAGACGGGCGCCCCGCAGGGCGCCGTGCCGTCGGGCGCAAAGTCTCTCAGAGCACGCGGCGGTGCTGCCAGAGGTGCACCGCGAGGAACCCGAAGAAGACGGAGCCGAGCACCCAGTGGGCGCCCCAGGCGCGAAGGAAGATCGCCGCGGTGGAGCCCGCGAGCGCCCCGCCCATCAGACGGTTCTGCGCGACGCGGCGCGTGCGGGCGCCCGCCTTCGCTTTCTTCTCGGGCACCACAATGGGCGCGACGAGGTCGAGCGCCTTCTGACCGCAACGCTTCAGTGCTTCCCCCGCCGGTTCGAGCGTTTCGGCGAGGGTCTCGACCGACGCCTTCACGGAGGCGCAGGCGCGGCAACGGCCGGCGTCTTCCGTCGAGGACTCGGCCTTTTCACCCGAAGACGAAACCACCCCGGCGTTTTCGCAGGCTTCGCAGGTCGGCTCGGCACACTCGCCGTCGACCCCGCAGACGGATTCGTCCGCGGGCGCAAAGAGCGCGAAAAGCCCGGCCGCTTCTTCGGCCAAGTCTTCAAAGGTCCAGTCGGCCTGCGACTCATCCCAGAGAAGAAGAAGGCTTCCCACGCGGGGGTTGAGCGTGACCTCCGTCATGCCCGGCTTCGTCTTGAGCCAGGCAACGAGTCCGTCGGCCAAGTCGTCCGAGAGTTCGGCAAGAGCCGGGTGCCGCAGGCGAAGCCGCCCCGGAACGAAGGAGCGCACCGAAGCGAGAAGGCTTTCGGTCGTGATTGCTTGCATGATGGATCTCCTTAAGTCGTTCTGTATCTGCAGATCGTCGGCGTCAGGCGAGCGTCGGAAGACGTCCGCGCTCGTGACCACCCCGGCCACCCTGACCGCCCGTCTGCGTCGAGGCCGCGCCTTCCGCACGCTCGAGCGTGTCGGTGACGTGCGAGATCGCATGGCGAAGGTTCTCCCCGATGTCGGAGAGAAGATCTTTGCCGTTGATCCCCTTGGCATCGGGATTGCGCATGGCGTTGAGGCACACGCCGATCGTCGTGCCGTTGTGAAGGAGCGCTCCGGCGGCGGGCATGAGGGTCCCGGTGAGACCGCCCGCAAGGAAGAGGCCGTTCAGACCGACGGACGCGACGAAATTCTGACGGATGCGCGCCATCGCGGCCTTGCCGAGGTCCATCGCGACGGGGAGGCCCGTCAACGTGTTTTCGGTCAACACCACGTCGGCCACTTCCTGCGCGATGTCCGCGCCGTCGCGAAGCGTGACGCCCACATTCGAGGCGGAGAGCGCCGGACTGTCGTTGACGCCGTCCCCCACCATGAGGACCTTGGCGCCCTTTTCCTTCAGAGCCGCGACGACCGCCGCCTTGTCGGCGGGAAGAATGCCCGCGCGGTAGTGGTCGATCCCGAGCTTTTCGGCGACCACCCGAGCGGTGCGCTCGTCGTCGCCCGTCAGCATCCAGACTTCCTTGACGCCGCGCTCGTGAAGTGCCGCGATGACGGATTTCGCCTCTTCGCGAATCGGATCCTCGATCCCGAGGAGCCCCGCGAGACGCCCGCCGACCGCCAAGTAGAGAATCGACTTTCCTTCGCGCGCGAGACGTTCGGCCGCCTCGTGTCCGACTTCGACCGAAATGCCTTCGTCCTCTTCGACGAAGTGGCGCGAGCCCAGCACCACGCGCTCCCCTTCGACGGAGGAGGCGATCCCGTGGGCCACCACGTAGTCGATCTTTGCGTCGTGCGCTTCGATCGTGTGGGCGAGACCCTTCGCTTCCGCGGCGTGCACGACGGCGCGCCCGACGGGATGCGGGAAGTGTTCTTCGAGGCAGGCGGCAAGACGAAGGAGATCGTCCGCGTCGTGCGCCTCGTCCAAGGTGACGACGTCCGCCAACTTCGGCGCGCTCGCCGTGAGCGTTCCCGTCTTGTCAAAGACCACCGTGTCGACTTCGGCAAGGGCTTCCAAGTACTTGCCGCCCTTCACGACGACGCCCCGCTGCGTACCCGTGCGCATGGCGGTGAGAATCGCCAAAGGCGTCGCGAGACGCAGGGCGCAACTAAAGTCGACCATGAGAACGGACGCCATGCGCGCGAAGTCCCGCGTGACGAGCCAGACGAGCCCCACCAAAAGGAAGTGATAGGGAACGATGCGGTCCGCCCACTTGAGGGCTTTGCCTTCGATCCCGGCCTTCGCGGCTTCGGAATTCTCGATGAAGCGCACGATCTGCTGCAGACGCGTGCCGTCGCCCACGCCCGTGGGTCGGATCATGAGTTCGCCGTCTTCAAGGACCGTGCCCGCAAAGACGGTGCCGCCCTTCATGCGGTGGACGGGCAGGGGTTCGCCCGTCATCGAGGCCTGATTGACGCTGCCGTCGCCGTCCACAACGATCCCGTCCACGGGAATGGCGTTTCCGGCATGCACCACGACGACGTCTTCCTTCGTGACATCGCGAAGCGCGACCTTGACGTTCCCGTCTCCCCTGCGCACCCAAACGCTGTCGACACGCAGGGCGAGCTCGTCGGCAAGGCTCGCCATCGACTTCTTTCGCGTATAGGATTCGAGCATTTCGCCCAAACCGAGAAGAACGATCAGAAGGCCCGCCGTGCGGAAATCCCGACGCAAAAACGAGACGAGAAGCGCCGCGCCATCCAACACCGCCACGTCAAAGCGCCCGCGAAGGAGCGACTTCACGCCCGAAAGGACGAAAGGCACGCTCGCCAAAAGCGCGTTCGCAGCGTTGAGTCCCACGGGAAGAAGCGGGCGCAGGAAGAGAAAGCGCGTAAGCGGCGCAAAGTCCAACGCCCCATCTTCTCGCTCGGGTTTCTCGGCGGTGAGCGCGAGAGCGCCCGATCCGGCACGACCCGCTGCGGAGCGGCCGCGACCGGAAACGCCCCCGAGAAAGTATTTCGAAAGACGCTGCCAGACGTGCAGGACCGGCATGTCGGAGAGCGCGCGGTTGACGGTCGCGATCGTCCCCGAAAGAGCAGAGGACGCCGCGGAGCCGCAAGAAGCGTCCGCCGATTCCGTCTTCGCGGCCGCCACTTGAGCAAGCGCCCTGCGGGCGGCCTGCGTGTCGACGCGGGTGATGAGGGGCGCCTTTTCAAGCGACGCAAAGTAGCGGGCGACGCGCTCGCGCGCGTCCCAGTCCGCCACCGTCACGACGACCGATCCCGTACGGGGATTGACGCGAAGGCCGGTGACGCCCGGCGTTTGTTCGAGTTCGTCGGCGAGAAGCTTCGCCGAAGCGAGGCTCATCGTCCCGCCGGTGCGCCAACGGGTGCGGTTGCCGACTTCGTGAACCAGTTTGAAGACCATGAAGGGCCTCTGAGAAGTGATTTTCCGATCGGATTCCGGGAAAAGGAGGACATGCGCCCCCTCTTTTCCTCTTCGGATTCGGCCGGAGAAAAACGCGTTTCGGGGCGCGGCTTTCGCCGCACCCCGACGAATATGGAGAATGCCTACCCGGCGACTTAGGCCGCGGCGGGCTTCGCTTCCGGTGCGGGAGCGGCCGGCGTTTCGGTCGCGGCGGCTTCCTGAGCTTCCTTCTGGAGCTTCTTTTCCTGGGCCTTCACTTCGGCTTCGGCGACGACGTCGGCCAAGTCTTCCTTGACGCCTTCGACGCCCGCCATGATCTTGTCGCGCAGATCCATGCCGGAACTCGGAAGGTTCGTCGCGAGGGGCTTGACGTCCAGCTTGCCGCGCGTGAGGGCCACGGCGCCGAGCGCGCCCACGATCACGCCGCCGACAAAAAAGAGTCCGTACTTGGTCGTTTCATTCATTTTGCTTTGTCCTTAGTCTTGGGAGGTCTGCGCCGGGGAGGATTTCCTCAGCCATTGAAAATAATACTCATTTTAACCGTTTCAGCAAAAAAACCCGCCGTTCTCCGAGAAGGATCTTGATACTCATCAAAAGATCGGAAAAAGACGACGGGGCGGATAGACCAGCCTAAGCGCAGAAACAAGCTGCTACGACCGCCCGTTTCCCCTTTCCTTCGCTGAGGAACGGGACGTTCGTACGAAAAAGCGAAACGGATCTTAGCCGATCGGAAGCTCCGCTTTTGTAGACTGAACGAAAGGAGGCACCATCGGGCGCTTCGCCGGTTGCCTCATGTTCTCTCAAATGCAAGGAAGAATCATGTCCACGGAATACGAAAAGTGCCTCGCAGGCGAACCCTTCGTCGGAGGGAAAGACCCCGACCTTCTCCGAATGATCCGTCGGGCGAGAAAGCTCTGCGGCAGTTGAACGACGTCGAGTACGACGACGGCGAAGAAAAGAAGCGCCTGATGCGCGAACTCTTCGGACACGTCGGAAAGGGCGTTCATCTCGACATTGATTTTCATTGCGAACTCGGCCGCCACATCTTTATCGGCGACAACGTGGTCATCAACATGAACAGCACCTTCATCGACAACCACCGCATCGACATCGGGAACAACGTCCTCATCGCTCCCAACGTGCAGATCTATACGGGGACGCACTCGACGCGCCTATCCGAACGGCTCGTCACCGAAGACATTCCGGGCGAAGGCCTCTGCCGAACCGTTGCGCGCCCCGTCAAAATCGAAGACGGCGTCTGGATCGGCGGCGGCGCCATTCTGCTTCCGGACGTCACGATCGGGCGCAACAGCGTGATCGGGGCGGGCAGCGTCGTCACCCGCTCCATTCCGGAGAACGTCGTCGCCGTCGGCAATCCCTGCCGCGTGATCAAAGCGATCGAGCCGTGAACGAAAACGCCTGGAGACTGCAGGCGACAAGTCGCCTTCCGGCCGCTTCCGGGCGTTCTTTCGAAAATGACTCGGGGCGAAAACCCCGCAAGGAGTCTTCGCCCCGACCACAACCGCGAGCCTTACTTCGAGGGCGTCTTGTTCCAGGTGGCCGGGCGGCCGAACCACTTCTGGTGGATCTTGTCGTAGGTGCCGTCGGCCATGATTTCCTTGAGGGCCTTGTTGAGGGCGTCGCGCGTTTCGGGACGGTTCTTCGGCACGACCATGGCCATGTAGCTGCCCTGCTCGACGTCGAGACGCTTCACCTGCTTGGCGAGAGCCGGACGCGTCGCGATCATGTAGTCGGTCGAGGCGAGCGAATTGATCGCCGCGTCGCTTCCGCCCTGGATCATGTTGAGGATCGCGTCGGGACTCTGGTCGAAGGTCGTGATCTGGGCGTCGGGAATGGTCTTGGCCTTGTCGTGGCTGATGGAGCCCATCTGGACCGAAATGCTCTTACCCTTCAGGTCTTCGAACTTCTCGATCTTGAGATCGCTCTTGGCGGGCAGAATCACGGTGATCCCGGACTTGTAGAAGGGATCGGTGAAGAGCACCTTCTTCTTGCGTTCTTCCGTGATCGCGAAGCCCGCGGCGGCGAAGTCGACGGTGTTCGAGAGAACCGCCGGGAGAATCCCGTCGAACTTGTACATCGTGATTTCGGGTTCCTTGCCCATCTTGGCGCAAAGCGCCTTGACGAGGTCGATTTCGAAACCTTCGAGCTGGCCCGTCTTTGAGTTCATGAACTCAAACGGGGCGAAGGTCCCTTCGCTCGCGACGCGGATCTTGTCGGCCGCGGAGACGCCGCCCGCCATGAGGGCGGCGGCAACGAGGGCGAAGCATTTCGATTTGAGTCCGAATTTCAGCATGGCGTTTTCCTTCCTGGGTTTGCGTGTCGAGTGTTTCATTCTTTGCGCATCCGAGGCCGCGTTCTTTTCCGCCGACCCCGTTTTGCGCTGTCGTGAGAGTCACTCTACTCTCCTTTTTGTGAGCGCGTCAGCTTCCCGCACAACGATTTAAAGGTTCTTTGCGCGAGCTTCGGGGGACTTCGGCAAAACTACCCAACAGTCGGTTTTGGCGAACCTTTTTCAACCGATTGCCTTCTTTTGGTCGTCATTGGTCGACCATTTCCCGACCGTCTACGGCATCCGCCCGAGGGCGTTTGTCCTGCGGGAAGAAATCCTCATTTTTGCGCGCCGCCCCTCGACGAAGAGAAGGCCTTCTCGGCTAGGCTTTTCCGTCGTGCTGACAACCGAAACGGCAAAAAGGAGGAAAACCGTGTCCGAACTCAACGAGCTCATCGATCCGCTTCTCACCGAAGAACTCCGCCAAGACGTCCTCGCCTGGCGAAGCCACATTCACAGGCATCCGGAACTCAGTTTCGAAGAGCACGAAACCGCGGCCTACATTGAGAGGGAACTGCGCGCCATGGGCTACGACGACGTCGTGAGTCCCACGCCCACGAGCCGCGTCGCGACGCTCAAGGGCGGAAAGGGCCCGGGCCGCACGATCGCGCTTCGCGCCGACATTGACGCTCTCCCCGTGGAGGAGGCGCAAGGGCTTGAATGTCGTTCCTTGGTCCCGGGCGTCTCCCACGTCTGCGGGCACGACGCCCATGCGGCGATGCTTCTCGGAACGGCGAAGCTTCTTTTGTCCCTCAAGGACGAAATCCAAGGGACGGTGAAGTTCTTCTTCCAGCACGCCGAAGAGCAGGCCCCGGGCGGCGCCGCCGAAATGGTGAAGGCGGGCGTGCTCAAAGGGGTCGACGCCTGCGTGGGTCTGCACGTCATGAACGATCCGATCGGCCTCGTGCGCATCACGACGACGCCCGCCGTCACGACCACCTGCGACGAAATCACCGTCACGATCAAGGGCCGCGGCACGCACGGCTCGATGCCCCACGCCGGGGTCGACCCGATTCTGGTCGGCGCCGAAATGGTCCTCGCCATGCACACGATCGTTTCACGCAATCTTCCTCCGGGACGCTTTGCGGTCGTCTCGCCCACGATCTTTCAGGCGGGAAACGCCGTGAACGTCATTCCCGACACCGCGAAAATCGGCGTCAACTTCCGTACGAAGAGCGAAGAGGACCGCGACTTCCTTTTTGAGCGCATCGAAGCCGTCGCGCGAAGCGTCGCGGCCGTGCACGGAGCGGAGGTCGACATCCGCGCCGTCCGCGGTTGCGCCGCGACGATTCAGGATCCGGCCATGATCGAACGGGCCCTGAGAGTCGCCAAGGAAGTGATGCCCGCGGACAAGGTCGGAACGGGCAACGGCATGACGGGTTCGGAAGACTTCTCGGCCTTTGCCGAAAAAGTGCCATCGGTCTACTTGATCCTCGGAGGCGGCACCGCGGAAGAAGGCTACCCCTACGCGAACCATCACCCCGCCTTCCGGCCCGACGAGGGTTGCTTCATGGCGGGCGTACGGATCGAAGCGGCGATGGCGCTCGACTTTCTGATGCGGCCTTGAGCGGGCGCGACCGTTCACGACTCCTCTTGCGGCGGAAAGTTTCTTCAAGCAATCCGCCGCGTTGTCCTTTGCGCAACAGAAAAAACTCCGCCCCGTCCGACAGGTGTTTCACGACGCCTGCGCCCGAAGTCGGCTTCCGCGACGCCCTTTCGGGTGCATCGGCCTTCGAAGGACGCGTCGGTAGCGCCGGCTTGGCGTGAAAAGACAGTCCGACGTCCACCGCAGGCCCCCTCGAAAGCGTTGCGACGCGCTACACTCATGGCTTTCCATTTATTACCGCAAGAGGATTTCTCGCCATGTCGATCGAACGACCCCGCATCGCCCTTCTCGCCACGGGCGGCACCATCGTGAGTTCCGGGAAGAGCCCCGACCAGATGACGGGCTACGGCATTGAAAACTTCCGCGTGACCGACCTCGTCGCGGCCGTGCCGGGAATTGAAAAGATTGCCGAACTCGAAGTCGAACAGGTCGCCAACATCGACTCGAGCTCCATGACCTACGGCGTGTGGCGTGCGCTCGCCGAGCGCATCGAAGCCTACGCCGCGCGCGAAGACATCGACGGGATCGTCGTGACGCACGGCACCGACACGCTCGAGGAAACCGCCTACTTCCTCACGCTCGTCCTCAATACCGCCAAGCCCGTCGTGCTCACGGGCGCGATGCGTCCCGCGACGGCCCTCTCCGCCGACGGTCCGCTCAACCTCTACAACGCCGTGCGCGTCGCTTCGACCCCGGCCGCCCAGAAGAAGGGCGTCCTCATCGTTCTGAACGACCTCATTCTCGACGCCCGCGAAGGGACGAAGACGAATCCCACGAACGTCGCGACCTTCTTCTCGCGCGACTTCGGCGCGATCGGCATGATCGCGGGCCCGCGCATCGAATTCTTCCGTTGTCCTTCGCGCGCCCACACGATTCGCACGCCGTTCTCGGTCGAAAACCTCCCCGACGAACTCCCGCGCGTCGACATCGTGGTCTCCCACGCAGACGACGACGGCGTGCTCGTGCGCGCCGCCGTGGCGGCGGGGGCCTGCGGGATCATTCATGCCGGGACCGGGAACGGCTCCGTGCACGGGAATACCGAAGAGGCGCTTATGGAAGCCTCGAAGGCGGGCGTCATCGTCGTGCGCGCTTCCCGCGTCGGCGGCGGCATGACGGTGGAAGGCCTCGCGCACTGGCAGGAAGCGGGCTGGATCCCCTCGGGGTCGCTCCTTCCCTGGAAGGCCCGCGTTCTTCTGCAACTCGCCCTCACCCGCACGGATTCGCCCGCCGCGGTGAAGGAGATGTTCTCGCTCTACTGACGAGGAGGAAAAGACCGACTCCGTTTGTCGATCGCTCCTTGACTCGCTCTTCGTGACTCAGGTCCTTGGAACGCCTTGGACTCAAGCATCGAAAACGTGACTACGCAGGGAGGCCGTTCCAAAGCAGACGGCCTCCCTGTTTCTATTTTTGAATGCCGTGCCGATTCCCTTGTCCGCACATGAATATTGAGAATTCCGTCAAAGAGGAACGAGTGCCCCTCAATGCACTATGATCCGAATCATCGACGAATCTTTCTTTTTCATACGATGAGAATAAATTACTGTGAAGTTTCTGAGAGCCTCCGCAATCTTTTCACACCCGGAGACGCACAGCAACTGACGGCGCAGTACGTGAAGTACCGCCGCCTGGCCCTGGGTCTTTCGCGCAGGAAGCTTGCGGAAAAAACAGGCATTCCGGAAAGTGCGATCGCCCGTTTCGAACGGACCGGTCAGATCTCCTTTTGCCGGTTCCTGGTCCTTTCGGCAGCCGTGGACAACATTGATCGTCTGAAATTCCTCTGGACCCCGGAGGAGCCGAAGTACGTCATGATGTCTGATTTTCTGAAGAGTTGAAGGCAACAGAGCCAGTACGGCATTGACCGTTTCCGCACGGCCGTCGACCAGGTCTCAAATGCAATTCGGCAGCCTTTCGGCTGCCGAATGCTTTCGGTTTGCAGTAAGCCGCCAAGCGGATTAGAGCTTGCCGCCCGGGACGACGTTGCGCAGGTCAAACTTCGTGCCAAGCGCAATGCGTTCGAGCTTCATCTTGCCGAACTTCTTTTCAGGCTGACGGAACCAGTAGAGCGGTTCGGCGTCCTTCGGGCCGAGCACTTCGCAGTTGAATTCACCGGTGATAAAGAGGGCCGTGCCTTCGGGGAGGCCGATCACTTCTTCGTCGCGGTTGTAGGCGAGGAACTCTTCGAGACGGTCTTCACGCGTTTCGTTGTTGAGACCGGCCGTACCGCCCGAGATAAAGTGCGGGTTCGTCTGGAACGGGCAGAAACCGAAGGTGTTGAAGGACGGGGGTTCGGCGATCGGCATGTCGTTCGTCGTGCGAAGCGTCGGGCAGGCGACGTTGCCGCCCGCGGACCAGCCGACGTAGGGCATGCCGGCGTTGACGCGGTCGCGGATCAGATCGACGATGCCGGCTTCGTACATGCGGGTCGTGAGCGCCCAGGTGTTGCCGCCGCCCACGGCGATGGCTTCGGCCTTCTTGACGGCTTCGACGGGGTTGTCGAAGCGGTGGATCGAGACGATCTTGTGGCCGTAGCGCTTGAAGGCGTCTTGGACCTGCTTTTCATAGCCGTCGTAGGAGCTGCTCACGCGGGCATAGGGGATGAAGAGAATTTCGTGCTTTTCGGAGCCGTAGAGCTTTTCGTACTGTTCATCACAGAAGTCAAGGTAGCCCGAGTTGTGATAGCGCGAGCTCGACTGCATCAGCACGCGGCGCTTTTCGCTCACCTTGGCGGCGGGAAGGGGATTCTTCACTTTGGCTTCGGCGACGCCGGCAAGAGACGTAAGCGAGAGCGCACCGACGGTCGCGGTGCGGAAAAGGGAACGACGAGTCAACATGGTTTGGTCCTCATGCAGGTTCGTTGATGAGGCCGCGGATCGTCGCCAACAGGATTCACGGCGAGACTTTGCGGCGGATTGGTCCGGATTTCGCACGGTCGCGAAACCCGAGGCAAACTCTATCGAGTTTTGATCGAAGTCACCATAAGGAGAAATCCCGTTGACAAAAATCTTATTCTTCTACGAAAGAATCCTTAATTCTCACATTTGCCGAAACCGTCTTCGGGAAGACGGCGGCGTCCCCGACCTTTTCCATCCGCGCGCCGCAAGGCCAGGAGCGAAATCAAACGAAATCCAAGAAGGAAAATCCTTTCGGAAATCACGCCTCTTTGGAACGGACTCCGAAGCCCCGGCGAGTCCTGTCGGCAGCTTTCTCGAAAAATCGCCGCACCCCCAGGATTTTCCCGATCATCGGAGGCATGCCCGCGAACCCGTCGCGGCGTCCCGAGAGAGTTGCATGCCCCGATTCGCGCGGCCGACGTCACAAAAACGTCATAAAACCGTATCGAAACATTGCTTTCCCCTAAGCAGTTCGCCCTCCTCCGAAAGGATAGCCGTATAATCCCTTGACCTGAAAAGACAGACTGGGGCCGGCGTCCTCCGGACCTTCGGTCTGTTTTTATTTTCACCGCCCCGATTACGGCGACATCGACACGGCCCCTACATGTTCTCCTCTTCGATCCATTCGATCCGAAAACACTTTACGCGCAGCATCGCCGAGTGGGCGGATGCGGGCACGGGGACGGTTTCGCTTCTTTTGAACAGCCTCGGACTTCTCTTGGCCTGGCTTTTCGTGCCGCTTGAGAGCGGCTACTGGCGAAACGTCCGCGAGCACCGCAAAGAGCTTTTCCCCCACGTCAACTTCGAACGCCCCACCGTCGCCGACATGATCCGCGTCGCGCTGCAGTCGGTGTTTCTCTTCGTCATCTACGCCTTCGACTGGCAGCGCTTCCGACGCGAGAATCCCCTCGCCCGCCTCGTCACGGGCGTGACGTCGGCCGTGGGGGCGCTGGGCGAGAAAATCGGCGCCGTCGGGAGCCGCTGGCTCTCGGGGATCGGTTCTTTGAGCGAAGACGGGGGCGAACACCGTCCGGACCAGGTATCGGAACCGAAGAAGCGCCTGCAGTCGATCCTCGTCGGGACGGCCGCGGTGCTCGCGATCGGTCTTGCCGTTCTCTGCATCACGCAGCCCTTCGACTTCAGCGGTCAGGTGATCTTTCTCTCGATCATGCTGATTTCCGCGTGGAGCTTCACGCACATCCGCGCCCGCGTGACGCTCATGGTCCTCTTCGTGATTTCGGTCGTGGTGTCGGCCCGCTACCTCTGGTGGCGCTGCACGGCGACGCTTCACCCGTCGTCGCCCGCGGAACTCTTCTTCTCGGTCCTTCTTCTTGCGGCCGAATTCTACGCCTTCGTCGTAACGGTGCTCGGGTACTTCCAGGTCTGTTGGGTTCTGAACCGCAAGCCCTGCCCTCTGCCCGCCGACCGCTCGGTCTGGCCCACGGTCGACATCTTCATTCCGACCTACAACGAGTCGCTCGAAGTCATCAAGCCCACCGTCTTTGCGGCGCTCAACCTCGACTGGCCCGCACAAAAGCTCAAGGTCCATCTCCTTGACGACGGAAGCCGCGACGCCTTCCGGGAATTCGCCGAATCGGTGGGCGTACGCTACATCAAGCGCGAAGAGCACAACCACGCCAAGGCGGGGAACATCAATCACGCGCTCGGGATCACGAACGGAGAATTCATCGTGATCTTCGACTGCGACCACGTGCCTTCCTGCGACTTTTTGACGTCCACCGTCGGCTGGCTCGTCAAGGACGAGAAGATCGCGCTCGTGCAGACGCCGCACCACTTCTATTCGCCCGATCCCTTCGAGAAGAACCTCCACCTCGAGCGGGCGATGCCGATCGAGAATTCGCTCTTTCACGACTTCATCCAGAAGGGGAACGACACCTGGAACGCCGTGATGTTCTGCGGCTCGAGCGCCGTCATGCGCCGCGCCGCCCTCATGCAGATCGGCGGGATCGCGGTGGAAACCGTGACGGAAGACGCCCACACGTCCTTGAAGCTCAACCGCCTCGGCTGGAAGTCGGCCTTCATCTCGAAGCCCGTCGCTTCGGGGCTCTCCACCGAATCGCTCTCCGCCCACGTGGGGCAGCGCATCCGCTGGGCGCGCGGGATGATCCAGATCTTCCGCTTGGACAACCCCTTCACGGGGAAGGGCCTCACGCTTCCGCAGCGTTTGTGTTTCTTCAACGCGATGGTGCACTTCCTGCACGGGCTTCCGCGTCTGGTGTTCCTCGCCGCGCCTTTGCCCTACATGTTCGCCGACATCTACGTGATCTACGCGTCGGCCGCGGCCATCTTCGCCTACGTGATCCCGCACATGGTGCACTCGGCCATCACGAACAAGATCCTGCAGCGGGGCTACCGCTATCCCTTCCTCGGGGCCGTCTACGAAACGGTCCTCTCCTGGTACATCCTGCTTCCGACGACGGTCGCCCTCATCTTCCCGCACAAGGGGAAGTTCAACGTCACGGCCAAGGGCATGACGATCGACAAGAAGTACGTCGACTGGGGAATCGCGAAGCCCATCCTCATTCTGATCGCGCTCAATCTCGCGGGGCTCGCCGTCGGGATCTACAAGACGATCGTCGCCGCCGACCCGCAGGTCTCGACCCTTCTCATCAACTTCGGCTGGATTCTCTACAACCTCGTCGTCCTCGGCGCTTCCGCCGCGGTCGCTGTCGAAGAGGTGCAGAAGCACCGTCTGCCGCGCGTGCCTTTGAACGTCGGCGTTCGCGTGGGGCGCGGGGAAACTCTTTCCGATGCGTTTGCCGCTCGCCTTCGCGAATTCTCGCAGGAGCACCTCCGTTTCGAGGTCGATCCCGAGACGCTCAAGAGCCTCTCGGAGGGCGACGAACTCTTCGTCGAAATTCCGACCCGAGGCGAAGCGCACGTCTTCCGCACGAGCGTGACGCTTTTGGAAGACAAGGCCTTCGAAGTGCGCGTGCTTCTCGCCGACCGCGCCGAAGAAGTGCGGCTCAACCGCTGCACCTTCGCGCGCGAGGGGATCTGGGCCGAGCCTCCCGAAGGCGAAGTCGACGACCGCTTCGTCACGGGCTTTGTCCGTCTCATCCGCATTGCGGGGTACGGCTACAAGTCGCTTTTGGAATTCCTCCCCGGCCGCGTCGGCCGACTGATCCGTTTTCTTCTTTCGCTCCTGCCGCGCATCCCGCGTCAGGCCGCCACCCAAAGGGTTTCATGATGTCCTTCTTTACGAGAACGCGTCCGGCGGACGCAAAGCTTCACACGAACCGGGCCGCTCTGACCGCGCTCGCGGCGTCCCTTACACTCGCCCTCGGTCTTGCCGAGCCGGTCTTCGCCGCCGACGCGCCCGCGCCCGTGTGGCGCACCGACGCGACGGCCTCCGTGACCGAATCGCACGACCTCATCCGCCTCGTCCCCGGAGGACTCGCCACCGCGGTGAAGCTTACGGGCGCGATGCCGACGCAGTACTTCGACTTCGGCGTGCGCGCGGACGAAATCGTTTCAAAGGCGACGCTCGACCTCTCGTTTACGCCCTCTCCCTCGCTGATTCCCGGGACCTCGCAGCTGAACGTCTACCTCAACGGAGAACTTCAGGGCGTCACCGCGATCACGAAGGAAATGCTCGGCAAGCCCTCGAGCCTCTCGGTGCCGCTCAACGCGAAGGCCATGAAGACGCGCAATCAGCTGAGCGTCGAATTCGTCGGGCACTACTCGATCGTGTGCGAAAACGAAGGAAACAGCGCGCTCTGGCTCGACATTTCTCCGACGAGCCAGTTGACGCTCGAAAAGCAGAACCTGCGCTTGACGAACGACCTGGCGCAGCTCCCGTTGCCGTTTGTCGACACGTCGGTCGAAAAGGCGACGACGCTCCCCGTGGTCTTCGCTTCGGCTCCTTCCAAGGACGCCCTTCGCGCCGCCGCCATCGTGACGGGCCGCGTCGCCGCGGCGAGCGCCTGGCGAGGCGCCGACTTCCCGGTCTATTTCTCGGAAGTTCCCGCCCAGGGTCACTTCGTCGTTTTCGCGACGAACGAAAACCGTCCGGCGTTTCTTCAGGAACTGGCACCCTTTGAAGGACCGGAACTTCTCATGCTCGACGCCCCGGGCGGGCTCTATGAAAAGATGCTCGTCGTCGCGGGCAAGACCGACGCCGACCTCGTGACAGCCGCGCAGGCCTTCGCGACGACGGGGCGCATCCTCATCGGACCGCGCGCCGCGATCAAGGACTTCAAGGCGGCCGATCCTCTTCCCGCCTACGTGTCGCCCAACTGGGTGAACACCGACTTCGCGGTGCCCCTGAGCCAGCTCATCGAATACCCCGAACAGCTGACGGCCCGCGGTGAAACGCTGCCGCCCCTTCACGTCGCCTTCCGACTTGCTCCGGACACCTATCTCACGAGCGCTTCGTCGGCGACTCTGAATCTTCTTTACCGCTACACGAAGCCCGTCACGGGTCAGGCCGCGCAGCTTCGCACCCTCGTAAACGGCGCGCTTGCCGACAGTCAGAACCTCTCCGACGAAGAAAGCCGCGGCGCCGCCGTCGTGAATCTGCCCGTCCCCGAAGGACCGGCCGTGACGGCGGGCGCCCTGCATAAGAGGGGACTCGGCTTTGTGAACGACCTCTCCTTTGAAGCGGGCTATCAGCAAAACCCCAACGAAGGCACGCCCGAAAACTGCCGTGCGGCGACCCTCACCTCGCATCAGGTGCAGATCGATCCCTCGTCGATGATCGAATTCTCCGGGATGTACCACTATGCGCAGCTCCCCGAGATCGGACTCTTCACGCAGGGAGCCTTCCCCTTCTCCATGTACGCGGACCTGAGTCAGACGGCCGCGGTCGTTCGCAAGGACGCGCGTCCGATTGAACTCACGACCTTCTTGAACGCCGTCGGCCGCATGGCGGCGACGACGGGCGTGGCGCCCCTGCACCTCACCGTGGCGAATCCCGAAGATTCGGCTTCTCTCAAAGAGAAGGATCTGCTCATCGTCGGCCCCATGCCCGAAGGCGTGATGGACATCAGTCCGGAATCGGCCGCCGCTTTGGCCGACGGCGTCTCGAAGTGGTTTGCGAAGCCCGTCGAAAAGACGGAAGGCGCCGCCGAACCCGAACGCCTCGCCACGGGTTTTGCCGCGATCGTCTCCGTGAAGTCCCCCGTCGACAACGCCCGCACGGCCGTGGCGCTTCTCGCCGAAGACGGCGCGAGCGGTCATCTTCTCAACCGCCGCCTCGCGAACCCGGGCGACCTGGCGCTTGCGAAGGGCGGCACCGTCTTCGTGGGCGAAGACGAACTGCGCGGCTTTGAACCCGCGTCCACCTACACGGTAGGCGACATGCCGTGGTTCCGCCGCGTGTGGCTGTCGCTCGCCGACCGGCCCTTCGTACTCGTCTTCTGCGCGCTCCTCGCCGCGGTCGTGGCGGGCGCCGGGATCTTCGTCTTCATGCGCCGCTGGATCCGCGGCCGCTCGCAGGGCGCCAACTGACCGCCGAACGTTCTTTGGCCGGCGGGACCTTCCGCCGGCACCCGAAACTTTTTAGAGAACGGAGCCTTCCCGCGCGAAGGCCCGTCCGGACGAAAACCATGAAATCGCATCTCACTCCTCTTCTTCTCGCGGGCGCCATGACGGCCCTCCTCTCGATGGCGGACCGCGCCGCGGCCTGGCCGATGTGGGACAGCTTCAAGACGGTCAACATCGACAAGAACTTCCGTGTGATCGACTACAGCGACAAACGCTCCATCACGACGAGCGAAGGGCAGTCCTACGCCATGTTCTTCGCGCTCGTCGCCGACGACCGGGAAACCTTCGCGAAGCTCCTCGAGTGGACCGAAAAGAATCTGAGCAAGGGCGACATCACGAAGAATCTTCCCTCGTGGCTTTGGGGGAAGACCGGAAACGGCTGGGGCATCATCGACACGAACAACGCCACCGACTCCGACCTCTGGATCGCCTACGACCTTCTCGAAGCCGCACGTCTCTGGAACGAGCCCGCCTACGAAGAAAAGGCCCGCGCGATGATGGAGGGCCTCAAGCGCGACGTGCGCGACATCCCGAATCTCGGCAAGGTCCTCCTTCCGGGCGGAAGCGGCTTTGACCACCCGACCCACGTGACGCTCAACCCGAGCTACTACCCGGTCTTCATCCTGCGTCGCCTGGCGCTCGTCGACCCCTACTGGAAGGAGGTCGCCGAAGGGACGATCCGCGCGCTCGTGCGCACGGCCCCCGCGGGCTTCTCCCCCGACTGGGCGAAGATCGACAAGACCGGTAAGCTCATCGCCCCCGAGGGCGAAGACTACACGCTCGGAAGCTACAACGCGATCCGCGTCTATCTCTGGGCCGCCATGACGGATCCGTCGGATCCCTCCTACGGCGTCCTCATGAAGCACTTCGACCCGATGCGCCGCCTCACCGAAGAAATGAACATGCCGCCCGAGAAGGTGGAGATTCTCACGGGCAAAGCGAACCGCGCCGGCAACGCGGGCTTCGGCGCCTGCGTTCTCGAAATGCTCGGGAATTCCAAGACGGCCGATCTTCTGCGCACCGTCATTCAGGCCGAGCCCATCATCGGCGAAAATTACTACCGCAACGTCCTGATGCTCTACGGCGCGGGCTTTGACGCGGGCCTCTTCCGCTTCGACCGCGAAGGCAAGCTCGTCGTTTCGCGCGCGGCGGTGGACGCCAAGCCCCTTCCCGCTCCCGAAAAGAAGGCCAAGGAGGCCGACGACCGGGAGGCGTCGGAAGCTGCGGAAGCTGCGGAGCCTACCGAACCGGCGAAGAAGCCGGCCGCGACGACCGAAGCCAAGAAGGACGAGAAGTCCGAAGCAAAGTCGGAAGCCGAGTCCGAAGCAAAGTCGGAAGCCGAGTCCGAAGGCAACTCCGAGGCGAAGCCCGAATCCGCCGAAAAGCAGGAAGCCCCCGCGGCGAAGGGGGATGAAAAGGCCGAGTCCACTCCGGCCACTCAGGAGGTCCGCGCACCCGCCCAGGCAGCCTCCTCCGCCCCGTCTGAAACCCCGGCCGCGCCCGCCGTCGAGACGCCCGCCGCGGAAGGAGCCAATAAGTGACCGCTTCGCAGAAAACCACCGTGCCGACGCCCGCCTACTTCGGGCTCGGCATCTGGAACGTCTACTTCATCGGGAAGTTCGCGCTCGCCTACACGGGCTATCTGCGCCTCGACCTCCTTTTGAACGCGGCGTTCTTCCTCTTCCTTCTCATTCCGATCCGCGGGAAGTGGCTTCATCGCCTGCACGCGCTCATTGCGCTCGTCCTCGGCACGGCCCTTCTCTGGTCGGAGAGCTGGCTCCCCGGGATCGACTCGATCCTCGCCAACAAGTCGGGGATCACGGGCTTTTCCGTGAACTACGTCGTGCAGCTCGCCTGGGACTTCATCAACTTCCGCATGGTGGGCTGGGGCTTCGTGATTCTCCTTGCCTACTATCTCCTGCGGGACTTCGTGCGCGTCACGACGATCACGGCGCTCTATCTCGTCTTCCTCATCGTGCAGCCCTTCTTTACGGCGCCCACGGCCCCGGTGCGCGCGGTGCCCGCGGTCGCGCCCGACACCCCGAAGACGAACGAAGAGATCCTCAACCTCGCGAACGCCGCGACCACGACCGACGCCGTCGTGTCGGCCGAGGAAGTGGACACCTGGTACAAGGCCTTCCTCGACTACGAAAAGGACCGCGTCGCGCAGCTGCCGACGGGGATCTCCGCGAAGGACACGCCCTTTGACATCATCATCCTCAACATCTGCTCGCTCTCGAACGACGACCTCGAAGCCTCGAACCTGCAGAACCACCGCGTATTCTCGCGCTTCAACATCCGGTTCGACAAGTTCAATTCGGCGACCTCGTATTCGGGCCCGGCCGCGCTTCGCCTTTTGACGGGCGCCTGCGGTCAGCCCTCGCACGACGCGCTCTACGACGCGCGCCGCCCGGACTGCGAGATCATGAACCGTCTGGACGCTCTGGGCTTCAAGCAGCATCTCTTCCTCGACCACAGCGGCGCGTACGACAACTACCTCAACACGATGCGCACGCAGGCCGGGTTGACGGCCACCTTCGAGCAGCGCAAGTTCCCGCTCAAGTACATGTCCTTCAACAACGAAGAGATCGCCGACACGCTCGCGGTGCTTCGTCACTGGAACCGCGTGATGACGCGCGACAAGGACGTCCGCTCGGTGTCGCTCTTCAACTTCATCGCGCTTCACGACGGAAACCGCCTGCCGCTTCACAGCCGTTGGGAAGCCTTTGAGCCGCGCGCCAAGACCTTCCTCGATTCGCTCAACACCTTCATCAACGAGCTCGAGCGCGGCAAGCGCAAGGTAATGCTCGTCGTCGTTCCCGAACACGGCGCCGCCGTGCGGGGCGACCGCATCCAGACGCCGCGTCTTCGTGACATCCCGACGCGCCGCATCACGCAGGTGCCCGTCCTCGTGAAGTTCGTGGGACTCAAAAATCTCCCGAAGGAACAGATCCACGTGACGGGAAATTCGAGCTATCTCGCGCTCAGCACCCTCATCGGGCGCACGATCGAGACGAACTTCTTCTCGAATTCGAAGGGAGCGGTCCCGCTCGAGGACCTCGTCAAGGATCTCCCCACGACGCACATGGTTTCGGAAAACGGTCAGGCGGCCGTCCTCGAATACAAGGGCCGGGACTACATGAAGTTGAACCGCGGAAAGTGGGAGCCCTACGGCGGCTGACGCTCCGAAGGCGCTCGAGAACAGGCGCTTCGTTCGAAGGAACGAAGCGCCTTTCCTTTTGTCGTGCCGGACAAAACTTTCCCAAACGGAAGATCAGTGCGGACTCTCCGAAAGAAAGTACGATCGGCAGTTCCGAGGCGAAACGACGTGAATCGGACAATCCGGGCAGGCGTCTCGGAACTCCGGCCCGCCGCCGTCCATCTTCTTGGGGTTCGGCTCGCACTCAAACGCTTCCGGACGATTGTCCTTCGCCTCGACGAATTCGATCTCGCGGCCGTACTCGACCGCCTTCTCCGTGCCGGCGACGCGGAGCGTCCCGCGAACCCGCCGGAAAAACTGTCGCGTATTCCGACGCAACCCCTGCCGATGGCCTGCCCGCAGCCGGCCGACATCGCCCGGCGGGCGGGTCATTGGCAGGCGAAAGAGACTGACAGGAGAATATTTGCTTAACCATACTTTGGAAATTTTGATGTAATTCCCAGGTATCGTTATGGTAATTTCAGAAACACCCTTCCCCGAGCGAGTTCTCTCGAACTACCTGCGTTGTGCCGTCCGCCCGGGCAACAGCGGCCAAGAATCCGCCGGTTGCCGCACTTGGCCGGTCGATTGACCGGTGATCGGCAGGTTGAAATTTCCACACGCGTTCCGGCGCCGACCCGCCAAGACGCCGGAGCCGGCCTTCCGCGCGGGAGGACCGGGCCCCGTTCGCCGGGATCCTGTTCAGCTCTCTCGTGAGCTTCGCTCAAACTCGACGACGACGCCGTCGGGCATCGTGATCCGTACAGTCTTCTTCGATTGAAACGGATTCGACCCGGTGACCGCGGTGTCGTCATGTTCCACACGCGGCGGGCGTCTGTTCTCTTCTTTCGCATGGGTCTCGACGACGGACTCGTCAAACGGAAGGACGCGGACGGCGTTGGAAATGGGGACAGGTACAAAAAGAACTCCGAGATGAGGACGGGATCATCATTCCCTGCGAGCTCACTCAGACGCGCAGGTGGTCCTCAGCCTTCATTCAAGGGCTGCGCCGCAATAAAAACCGGGGGCGACGCAATTCTCGTCGAAGACGACTTCTGCGGCACCCCCTAACGTCACTGCGGCGTTTTCTCTGCGCCGCGGGCTTTCCTTACTTCGTTACGTGGCAGTCTTCACAGAGCGAACGGGAAGTTCCGTGTTCGCTGTGGCAGACGACGCATTCCATCAGATCCGCATAGTGCGGCGAATGATGGGCGTCCTTTCCGAAGCGGTTGGGCGGCAGCCGGATGTCCGACATCCCGCCGTGACACCCCGAACAAGCTTCGTTTTTTACGGTCCCCTTCGCGGGCACGCCTTCGTGACACGACGTGCAGGCCGTTTCGCGATGGTGGTTCATGGGAACCTCGATCTTGCCGGCGGCCCAACTCTGAGAAAAACCGGCAAGCGTCAACAGCGCGGCCGTCAGGATTCCCGCTTTCTTCGCATTCGTCATTTTCCTTCCTCCTTTTTCAGATCTTTCGAAGCGCGGCGCTGCGGCCCGCTACGCGGCCCATGGCCAAACAATCGGTCGACGAGCAGCTCCCGAGACGGTCCATCCCGTGAACGCCTCCGGTAATTTCTCCCGCGGCATAGAGTCCGGGAATCGGCCGGCAGCTCTGTACAGAAATCACTTCGGCGCGATCTGTAATGCCGACCCCGCCCATGCAGTAGTGAAGCTTCGGCCAGAAGCGGATCGAGTAGAAGGGAGGCTTGAGGAGAACCTTCTTGTCAATGGGCTTGCCGAAGGCTTCGTCCTTCCCGGATGACACCATGCGGTTCCACTCTTCAATTTGTTTGCGCAAAGCGTCGACCGGAGCGCCGTAGAGCGCCGCGAGCTCTTCGACGGACTCCGTGCGCTTCGTCGTGCCTTCGCGGAAAGAGGCTTCGAACCCCGGACGGTTCTTCGTCGTTTCTTCCGAACAGAAGCCGAAGGGGAAGACGGGATTTCCGTCCTTGTCGAGACACTTCATTTCCGCCTCCGACCGAACCCGACGCGAAGCGAGTTCGTTCACGAAACGCCGTCCCGTCCGCGTATCGACCATGATGCCTTCGGCAAAGATGTAGTCGGCAAAGACCGAGGCCGAGCCCGCGCCGAATTCGTCGGGCGTCGCCCAGGGCCCGATCTGATAGATGTCGAGCATCACGGGCATCGCGCCGAGTCCGAGAAGCGTGCGGAGCATTTCGGCCGTGGCGCCCTTCTGACTCGTGCACTCGAGCGTGCGGTAGGGAGGCATGGAGGTCGAGATGAATTCCCGGTCGGACCCCCACCCGCCCGAAGCGATGATGACGCCCTTCGCCGCGCGGACGGCGTATGACGCTGCGCCCGCACGACGGTCGAAATCGTACTCGGGCACGACGCGCACGCCCGTCACCGCACCGTCTTCCACGACCACGTCGGAAACGAAGGAGCGGTTGCGGAAAACGACGCCGCGCTTTTTGAGGGCCTTGTGCATCGGCACGCAGATGCCGCCGCCCGAATAATTCGAGGCAAAAATGGTGCGCGGCGCGCTGTGCCCGCCTAGGCGGATCACTTCGTCGCGGAATTGAACGCCGCAGTCGACCATCATGTCGTAGCACGCGGGCGCCTCCTTCACGAGCGCGTCCACGAGCGCTTCGTGATTGAGCTGCTGACCAGCGGCGAGCATGTCCCGCTTGAACCATTCCGGATGGTCTTCGATGCCCTTTCTCTTCTGCATGGCGCTTCCCGCGAGGGACACCTGCCCGGCGTTGATGACGGAGTTCCCGCCGAAAACCGGCATCTTTTCGAGAACCAAAACCTTCTTGACGCCGTTCTCAAGCGCACTGTACGCAGCGGCCAGACCGGTAAAGCCGCTTCCGACGATCACTACGTCGTAGGTTTCCTTCCAAGCAATCGGATCGTGCCGATCCGTCGGGGCGGCCTGCGCACCCGCAAAGGGAGCCAGCAAAGCGGCCAAACCCGTGGTTTTGAGCATCGTTCGGCGCGACACGTCGCCCGCGCGACCTTCTTTGGTTCGAGTCATGGGATCTCCTTTTCCTAAGACAAAGATTTAATTCCCGATTACAGGGAATTTTTAACCTCGCCTCGAATGATATTCCCGATGATCGAGAAAATCAACCCTGGCATTGTGAGTCGTTGTCCGCTACAATCGCCGTCGTGAAACAACAATGTTTTGACCCGGAGGAATTCATGCCCGCAGGAGAACAGTCCGCACCCACGCAATCGGGCCGTCAGATCCGACTCGATCGGATCATGGAAGTGCTCGAACTTACGGCGGTCAACCGCGAAGGCATTCTGCTCACCGACGTGATCGCGGGCCTGGGCATTCCCTCGTCCACCGCCTACCGCATCCTCGGCGAAATGCGCCGCGTGGGCATGCTCGAGGCGGAAAACGGTCGGGGCCGCCACCGTTTGACGGAACGCTTTCGCTCGCTCGGCACGATGGCCGACACCAATGAGAAGGTCTTCGCCGAAATAGAACCCGACTGCGCGTCGCTTGCTGACGAACTCGGCGAAACGATCTTTCTCGTGCAAATCCGCGGGCGCATCATTTCGCTCGTCGGCTACGTTCACCCGAGCGCCTGCTACGGGCTGCACCCCGGGAACGCCTTCCCCATCCACGCGTCCGCCTCGGGGAAGATCCTCTGGTCTTATCAGCCCGACTTTCTGATCGAAGAAGAGTTGAAGCGCCCCCACACGAAGTTTCAGGAGAAGACGCTCGTCGCCCCCGAAGCCATCCACACGGCTTTGCGCGAAGCGAAGAACCGGGGCTACGGCGTGCACGACGAAGAATGGGATCAGGACGTCTACACTATGGCGATGCCCGTCTTTGCCGGTCGACGGATTCCGACGTTCGCCATCGGGATCATGGCGATGAAGACGCGGCTCTTCTCCCGGCACGACCTCGGGACGATCGTCGAGCGCCTGCGTGAACTGAGGGACGTCGCGGAAAAAAAGCTTCTCCTATGACGCCGAACGAAGACGAAGCAAACCGATGACCTTCGCAGCACAAGCTTTCGGATGGCTGGCGGCCCTGGCGGGCTTTGCGGCGCTCGCCCTGCGCGACGAGCGGCGCGTTCGCATCGGGCTCATCGTGCATACGCTTCTCTATCTCGTACACTTCGCTCTCCTCGGCCTGCCCGTAGCCGTCGCTTCGAACGTCGTGGCGCTGCTCCGCCTCACCCTATCGCTTCGATACCGCTCCTACGGCTTTGTCGTCGTTCTGTCGCTAGCGGCCCTGATTCCCGGTTTGCTGTACGGAACCGGATTTATCACGGTTTTGCCCATGCTCGCGAGCCTGGTGCTCACATTCGTTCTCTTTCGCTGCCGCGGCCTGGCGCTGCGTTTCGGGATACTGGCCGGATCGCTTCTCTGGTTGATTCACAATGCGGCGGTAGGAAGCTGGGGCGGTATGGCGGTGGAAATCGGACTCTCTTTGTCGACGCTCGTCGGAATCTGTCGAACGTGGCGCACGACACACGACGCCCCGATAGATCGGGACACGTGAGCCGACGGCCGCACCGCGCTTCGCACTCGCACGCCCCCCGTACAATTTCAGCGCGTCTTCCCCGAACTCCGGCATACCCGATGGCGAAATCATGACAAAGTCCCCCCCCCCGAAAAACCAAGCCGTTGCGCGCGGTGGCCGCCCCGGAAATCATCGTTCGCGCAGCAAGGATTCCGTCGACCCAATTGTCTCTACTCCGACGGCGCCGCAGGATCGAAGCAACGAAAAATGGAGAGCTCTCCTGAAGCTTTTCCAAGGCATGCGCACCGTATCGAGCCTTGTGGCGCGCCGAGGTCTCCTTCGAGAGGCATCTCTCTTCCGTGCCGATTGACGAACCGCTGAGAAAGGTCTCCGCGAAACCCGTCCCGACGCCGATGGGCGGCGTCCCCAGTCCGTGGGAATTCCGGTCGCCCCGATTACTTTTTTTCCCTCAAACGATAACGTTGCTTGGGACTCTTCGGCCGCTCAAGCGGCTCGATCAGGCCGCGTTCCCTGAGCTTTCGCAGACGAACGGACACGGCATTGCGGGAGAGACCCGAGCTTTCCAGGATTTCGGCCACGGTTAAACTGCCTTTCTTCTGCAGTTGAGAGACCAGCGCCACTTCAAAATTTTCCCAAGCGGGACGGTTCCGCTTTTCTTCGGGCCAGCGTCGCTTCAAGAAAGTTATTTGAAAGGCCGAAACGTAGTCCTTGATCTGAGCTTCCGGCATCAACGCATCTTGCAGTTGGCGCTTGATCTGCTGCAGTCCGGTACCGCGATTTTCAATCACGTAACCCGCCGGCTCCCCCTTCGCCTGATAAGGCGTGTATTCCAACAGCTGGGATAATCTTGCGTTGCGCGTCGCGGAGATTCCCACAGGGATGCTACTCAGAGAAGCCGCTCCGTAAAGGCCGCCCGGATTCAAAATCTCCAATCGATCGGCATAAAGATTTATTTGCACCTGTGAGCCTCGTCCTTCAGGCGAATAATCGCGATGTTGCAGTGCGTTGACGATGGCTTCCCGGCACGCAAGAAGAGGATAGTCCGCAACGTCCCTTCGCAGAGCTCCTTCGATGACCGCGCCGTGATTCATGTGTTTTTGCAGAAGCGCAAGCGACGTCACCAACATTTCCGGGATGGAGCCGTTGACGGGACGCGATTCAACATACCGCAAAGCTTCTCCGGCCGCCTGAGCCTTCGTGACGCCCGGATACACGGTAAACGTGATGTTGAGGCGAGGAAAAAATTCTTGCGGGAACACGCCCGCGACCAGAAGACCGGCGAGCGTCGGAACGTAGCGGCCCGATTGCTTTTCGTCCTTGGCGATTGCACCGAGCTTTTCCAGAATTTCATGGCTCTCCATCTTCCCAAAGACACGCGGCGTGATCTCTCGATTTCTGTTGACTATAGCCTCCAATACGGTCGAATCCAAATCGCCTACGGAAGCTTCATAAACGGGCTCCCTATCGAATGAAGGCTGGCGATGGAACTCCCGCATGCGGTCGATTTCGTAATTCGTCAGCTTCTTATCGCCGTCTCCGGTACGAATGTACGACCCCATCCAAATTCCTTTTTTGGTGATGAAACACGGGCGTTGGTCCAACGCCACGGGACTCACGACGGCCGCAACGATTTCCGAATGTTCAAACGGATAGCGTTCTATTGCAAGTCGACAGGGCGGCGTCAGGTCGTTGCCAAGTCTCTGCAGACCATCCGCGGCACGTTTCGCATCAAATCCGACGGCAGGAGAAAAACCACTCCTTTCGTCCAGTCCGAGAATGATCGTTCCGCCGTTTCGATTGGCGAAGGCGGAAATTGTTTCTGCCAAACTTTCGGGGAGCCCTCTTCCCGCCGCCTTGACCTCATAGTGCTGCGTATCGGATCCGATCCGACGCATCCGTTCAATCGCGATTTTTAGTTCTTCAGGCAGAAACTCCACGACGCCCTCCCATTCCTCGTTCGACTACATGCTTGGACGCTTCGTCATCAAGAGACGTTCCCCTCGTCATCAGACGGGAGGACGCTCTACGAGGAAAGAGTATACCAAAGTATACTCCGATACAGTAGAAGTACTCTAGAAGTATACCAAGGTATACTCACTCATCCTCCTTCCGGGCACACCTCTATCAGCAACCAACCTTCCAATCCGCCTGCGCTGTTTTCTGCGGTCGATTTCCGAACTCCGCTCAAAAGAAAAGGCCCGCCTCCTTGCGAGAAGCGAGCCTTTCGAATTCTTACGGGAAGGGGCGCGAAATTATTCGGCCTTTTCCTCGGCTTCGGCGACGGCCGGAGCGGCCTTGTCGACGAGTTCCATGTAGGCCATCGGGGCGTTGTCGCCGACGCGGAAGCCCATCTTCAGGATGCGGGTGTAACCACCCTGACGGGCGGCAAAACGGGGACCGAGTTCGCCGAAGAGCTTGACGACGGCTTCGCGGTCGCGAAGACGGGAGAAGGCGAGACGCTTGTTGGCAAGGGTGGGTTCCTTGGCAAGCGTGATCATCGGTTCGATGACGCGGCGAAGTTCCTTGGCCTTGGGGAGGGTCGTCTTGATGGCTTCGTGCTTGATGAGGGAGACCATCATGTTGCGAAGCATGGCGAGACGATGGGCGCTCGTACGATTGAGCTTGCGGAGACCGTGACGGTGACGCATGATTAATTCCTTGTTTCTAAAGTTCTCAAAAAGAGTCTCCTTCCCCGACTCTTCTATCCTTTCTTTCGAATCGAAAAGCGGACGGGTGGAGGAGAAAGTGCGCATTGTACGCAAACTGCGGCGCAGATTCAAGCGAAAAGCCGCGTTTTCTTTCGCCGAGCACCGGCATGCGCCCCCCTCTGCAGAAGCAAAGCCTCCCGGCCCGATCGACTCGGAGGCGGGAGGCTTCGAAATCGGAAGGAAGGAGCGGTCAGCCCGCCTTCTTCGCGCCCTCGACGATCTTCATCGCCGAAGCGATCATGCCGCTCATGTCGCCCAAGTTCCCCGGAACGATGAGGGTGTTGTTCTCCTTGGCGAGTTTTCCGAAGGCGTCGACGTACTTTTCGGCGACCTGCAGGTTCACGGCCGTCATTCCGCCCTCGGTCTGCGTGGCCGCCGCCACCGTGCGAAGGGCTTCGGCCGTAGCCTTGGCGATCGCAAGCGTCGCCGCGGCCTGACCTTCGGCCTTATTGATTTCGGCCTGCTTTTCGCCTTCCGACTGCGCGATCGCGGCTTCGCGCGCACCCGTCGCGAGGTTGATCTGCTCCTGCTTCTTCCCTTCGGAAGCGGCGATCAGGGCGCGCTTTTCACGCTCGGCCGTGATCTGCTGCTGCATGGCCTGGAGAATCACGGCGGGCGGCGTCAGGTCCTTGATTTCGTAACGGAGCACCTTCACGCCCCAGTTCATGGCCGCCTCGTCGATGGCGGAGACGACGTTGTTGTTGATCGCGTCGCGCTCTTCAAAGGTCTTGTCGAGCTCCATGCGCCCGATGACGCTTCGCAGCGTCGTCTGCGCGAGCTGCGTGATGGCGATCACGTAGTTGCTCGTGCCGTAGCTCGCGCGCTTGGGATCGGTCACCTGAAAGTAGAGGACGCCGTCGACCGTGAGCTGCGTGTTGTCGCGCGTGATGCACACCTGACTCGGCGTATCGAGCGGAATTTCCTTCAGCGAATGCCGATAGGCCACTCGGTCGATGAAGGGGATGATGATGTTGAGTCCCGGATTGAGGACCGCATGGAATTTCCCGAGGCGCTCCACGACCCAGGCCGTCTGCTGCGGGACGACCTTGATCCCCTGCACGGCAAAGAGAAGCGCCACGCAGACGAGCACCAATGCAAAAATCAACGTGCCGCTCACGGCCCAAGAAACATCGTTCATAACGGTTTCCTTCTTACGATTGAATGGATTCTTTCTTTTCGAGAACAAGCTCGGTCCCGTCGACCCGACCGATCGTCCAGCGTCCGGCCGCAAGGGAGCCGACCGCGGCGCGGGCGCGCCAGCGGGCCCCGCGGTAGATCACCTCGGCTGAACCGTCGGCCGCAACCGAGCGCACCTCCACTTCGCGGCCTTCGTCGATGGACTGAAGCGCCTCGGCTTCACCCCCGGCCTTCCCGCGGCGAAGCACCCTTGCGACGAGACACCCCGCGATCGTGACAAGTCCCACGGCGAGACACTGAAGCGTGAAGTCCAGCCCCGCCCAGGAAGCGAGTCCGCCCGCCGCAAGTCCCAAAGCCGCGGCGAGGAGATAAACGGTTCCGAGCATGAGTTCGATCCCGAGCACGACGAGCGCGGCGATGAACCAAAGAGATGTGGTCGTCATGGCGAATTCCTTCCCTTATTGTTTTCCGCGGCCGCGCGCGGCGCGCTTCGCTTCTTTTTCCGCGAGCTTGAGGAAAATCATCCCGCCGAAGAAAAACCACACGGCGAGCACGATCCCCTCCTCCATCTCCAGAAGGACGGGGAAGACGATGAAGAGTACCAGGGCGACGCCGAGGCACGCAAAGCCCAAAAGCATCAGTTGGTGACGCCGCTCGAGCCTTCGTCCCGACGCAGGCGCTCCGACGGGATTGGGAGGTTCGACGCGCTTGGCGCCGCGGGCGAGATAGGCCGTGACGCGCTTGGACCAGCCCGCCTCCGAGAGGTCGTTCATCTCGAGATGCCGGTTCTCCGCCTTGATTTCGGCGAGTTTACCCGCCTGCAGTGCGTCGACGTACCGAATGAAGTCACCGTCTTTGGGTTCCTGACCGAGCATGAGCCCTCCTCACTATGTCTTAGAACCTAGCTTAGCAGAAGAGATTGCACCGTATAATCCCGATCTCCGCGGATAACGAACGGTTACGCGCCGTCCGTAGGAACGCGGAAAAAAAAGTTTTGCCCCAACCGGTTCGAGGCCTTCGCCATGTTCGCCCTCCTCGGCTCCATCCTCGTCATCCATCTCTTCGCCCTCATGTCGCCGGGCCCCGACTTCGTCTTCGTCACGCGTACGGCGGTCGTGGAATCCCGCGCCCGGGCGCTTCTCGGCGTCGCGGGGATCGTTGGGGGACAGATCGTATGGTCGGGCCTTTCGCTCCTAGGCCTCGACATCCTCTTCCAACAGTTCGCGGGTCTGCAGAAAATCATCGCCTTTGCGGGCGGCTGCTACCTTCTCTGGATGGCCTTCGGGATTCTGCGCTCCGTTTGGCGGACGCACGCCGCGAAGTCTTCGACGGTCTCTTCGGACGCTCCCGCCCGCGCCGACGACGAGGGCGGCGTCAAGCATCCCTTCCTGTACGGGCTCTTTACGAACCTCGCGAACCCGAAGGCCCTCGTCTATTTCGGGAGCATCTTCTCGACCTTCGTCACGCCCGACGTCGACGCGTCCTCGCGCATCGTGCTCTTTGTCGCGATGACCGTCGAAGCCTTTCTCTGGTTCGCGACCGTCGCGCTCCTCTTCGGCTCGGGACCGCTTCGCGAAGGCTACCGCCGCATCGCCCGCGCGATCGACGCCGCAACGGGCGTGCTCTTTGCGGGATTCGGCGCGAGCCTCGTCATTTCGTCGCTTCGCGGCTGAAGGACTTCTTTTCGTCGCGCACGAGAAGCGCCGCCACCTCGGCGAGGCGCTCCTTGAGCACCGCGTCTTTTTCCCGCAGTCCCGCGTCCGCCGCGCGGACGACGAGGTGAATCGCCACGAAGTAGACCTCGCCCGAAGGGCTTTCCACGCGGGCGTGATACGCGCGCGTTCCGCGCCCGGCTCCGGTACGGTCGGCGATCCGCCAATGCTTCAGGGCGGGCTCAGCACGCAGAAGGTGCGGGGCCGTTTCGTTCGCTTCGAGTGCCTCGAGCCACCGTTCTCTCGCCTCGGGCCGCAGGGTTCCGTCGAGTGTTCGCCAAAGAGCCGCCGCGGCGGCGGGCGTCGTGGTGTCGCGCGGATCATCGGGGTGCCAGCGATTGAGATCGGGTTCAAAGCGGTCGAGCCGCGTGACGTCGTCGCCGCGGCTTCGCAGCCACGCCGTCAAGGCTTCGGGACCGCCCGTCAAGCGCAGAACAAAGTTCGCGGCGCGGTTGTCGCTCGTTCGCAGCGTGGCGCGGCAGGCTTCGTCGAGCGTCACCGAGTCGTCGGGACGTCTCTGCGAAAAGTCCGGCGCATAATCGACCGTACCGCCCAGCGCGACTCGGCCCTTTCGTGCGCCCCAGCCTTCCTCCCACACCCGCGCGCAAAGCGGCGCCTTGAAGGTGCTCGTCAGCGCGAAGCGTCGGTCGGGGCGCAACGCCGCCAAACGTTCGCCCGAGCCCTTCTCCACGACGATCCCCGTCACCACGCCGCGCGCCTTTTCCCGACGCAGCGGCTCGTCGGCCGTTTCGGCCCGTACCTGCACGGAAATCGAGCCGCAAAAAAGCGCTCCGACCCAAAGGGCGACCGCGCATCGGTTTCGAAACGTTCCGCTCATTTTCACATCCTCTTTACCGGGAACCGACCGGATTCCTTTGACGCGCATTCGAAACCACCCAAATCCGGAGCGCTTCCGAATGCAAACCGCCGGCCACTATACCGAATTCCGCTCTAAGCAATCGGCCTTATTGCGGAAAAACGCCCGCGTCCGCTAGAGTGATACCACTATGACGAACGAACACCTCATTTCCGCCCATCGATTTAGCTTCCGCTTTAGCTTTACGAGCTGAAGCGGGCAGGTTGTCGTTCGCACCGATCCACCTCAAAGAGCCCGCGGTTCCGCCGACGGGCTTTTTGTTTGGATGTTTATTCCGATCCTCCCTCCCAACCGAAAACCCATCGAGCGCACTGCGGGCTTTTTCCCTCTACAGCAAGGAGAGTCCCCATGCACGCCCCCGTTCTCACCCGTCTCGCCGCCCTTCTCGCCCCGGTGCTCCTCACGAGCGTCCTGCTTTCGGGCTGCAACGAAACGACGCCCGCCGCACAGGCCGCTCCCAAGAAGCCGCTTTCGATCGGCATCGTTCAAATCGTCGAGCACGAAGCCTTGGACGACGCCGTGAAAGGCTTCGTCGAACGTCTTGACGAGCTCGGCTACCGCGAAGGCGTCGAAGTGACGCTCGACCGTCAGAACGCGCAGGGCGATCAGGCGACGCTCGCGGCGATCACGGGACGCTTCGTCTCGAACGACGTCGACCTCATCTACGCCGTTTCCACGCCCGCCGTGCAGGCCGCCGCCCGCGCCACGCGCACGATTCCGATCGTCTCCACGGCCGTGACGAGCTTCGAGCGAGCCAAAGTCGTGAAGACGAACGAGCATCCGGGCGGCAACGTCACGGGCGTCTCCAACATCGGGCCGATCGCCGAACAGCTCGATCTCCTCCTGAAGCTCACGGGCGGCAAAAAGGAAGTGGGCGTCCTCTACAATCCGGCCGAAGACAATTCGCTCTTCCAGGTGGAAGTCCTGCGCGAACGCGCCCGGGAACTCGGCGTCTCGGTGCGGGAAGTCGCGGTGACGAGCGTCAACGACATCCAACAGGTGGTGGCGTCGCTGCGCGGCAAGGTGGCGGGCCTTTGGATCCCGACCGACAACGTGATCGCGAGCGGCTCGGCGATTCTCGCGAAGTCCGCGGCGGACGCGGGCCTTCCCGTCGTCACGGGCGACCTCGTCTTCGTGCAGGGCGGGTGTCTCGCCACCGTCACGATCTCGCACCACACGCTCGGACGCATGACCGCGGAGCGCGCGGTGGAAATCCTTGAAGGAAAGAAGAAGCCCGGCGACATCCCCGTCGCCCGTCAGGAAACCTCGCGCATCGTCATGAACCGCAAGGCGCTCGCCCTGCTCGGCACTGAGGCGCCTGCGGGACTCTCGATCGACTGGATTGAATGAGTCCGTTTCCGCCTGTCGACAGTGCACGCGGGTTGACGGCATGCCCGCCGCCCCCTTCATCGGGACGCCGGCGGGCCTCTTTTTGAGGAAAGTTCAAAACGGGATCAACGGGCGGTCATTTGGAACTCGCGCTTGCGCTCGAACGGGAACCCCGGGCGCAAATCACGGTGCATCCCGACACGGACAGTCCGGCCGAGGGCGTGCCCGGTCCCGCCACGATTCCCCTCTCCACCAGGGAGACCGTCTTCTGGTCGCCCTACTGGATCGGATCCTTCTTCGTCGCCATGCGGCAAAACCTCGTCATGACGCTTCCTTGGCGCAGCGCCAAGGCTTTGTCCGAACTCGTGCCGCTCACGGTGCTCGCGCAGGCGCAGCCGGGCCAAGAGGACGCCTGGCGTCCGGGACCGCTCGGCGGCTTGCGACAGGCCTGAAAGAAGGCGATTTTCCACGACCTTCGCAAGCGCTCGTTTTCGGTAGAATCGTCAGACGGTTTTCGATACAAATTGATTTTCATGAACAACCTCCTCCTTCTCTGCGCCCTCGGCATCGTCATGGGGCTCGGACTCGCCTCGTTTTACCGAAGCCTTCGGCGCGCACTCGCCATTCAGCGCCTCACGCACGAAGGCGTGCGCACCCACGCGCGCGTCATCGAAATCAAGGAGCAGTCGAACCTCTTCGTGGAAGTGAACGGCAGGCGCAAGGGCCGCACCGCCTGGCGGGAAATCGTCTTCTTTCAGGCGCGAAACGGCCGCTACGTGCGCACGTCGCTGCCGCCCGTCTTCACGGAGGAAACCGTGACGCCCGTGGGCCGCACGATGCGCATCTTCTACGACCCCGCGCAACCGCGCATGGCCGTGCACGACCGCACGAAGGGACCCCTCCCCATGACCGAGTGGCGCGTGACCTTTCCCGCCGCCGTCGTCATCTGCGCGGGATTGGGACTGGGCTTTTATTCTCTGCACTCGCTCTTCACGGGCTTTTTCTTCGCGCTCTTTCCGCTCATCATGGTGATGCGCCGCGCGATCGTCGACTCGGGTTCGAGCGACTACTTCCTTCGCCGTCGTTGGGAAGAGCCCCGTGCGTCGAACCTCGACGACGCGCAATCTTCGCCCCCCGACTATTTGTTCGATCCCGAACTCTATCCCGCCGAAGACGAAACGCTTCGCACGAGTCTCGCCGCGGTGGGCTTCGCCGACGCGCGCTCCGTGATTCGTCCGGGCGTGCCGGGCTATCCCCTCTCGATCGACCATCCGAATCCGGAAGAAAAGAAGCGCGGCCGTCGAAAGAAGAAGGTTCAGCCCGCCGAACACGACGGCGCGCCCGATCTGCTTGGCGAAGTGGAAGATCTTCTCTCCGGCCGGAACCGCGGCGAAGCGTCCGCGCCCGAAGTTGCGCCCCGACGCGATGAAGAGCCGTCCGCACCCGAGCGCGGCGACGACCGACCGGCCGAACCGGTCCGTCCGGCTCTTCCGACGCGAGAGGTCTTTGCGCGCGTCCTCTCGGAGACGGCTCCGTCCGAACTCGTCCCCTGGATGATGCGGCAGGCGGCGGGACTCTACCACCGCGAGCTTTTTGCCGTGAACGGAGAGCGGCCCGCCGACGAGGCGCATCCGACGCTTCCCTCCTGGGTTACATACGCCGACAAGGTCGACCGAGACGAAACGTCCGTGTGGATCTCCTTTGCCGAAGTCCTCGCGCTGCACCTCGAGATCATTGATCAGCGGGGCCGTCTGCGGGGCGTGCGCGTCGAGACCGATTTGGGCGGTCAGGTCTTTGCCGACGGCCTGCGCGACGCCCTCGAGGCGGCCGCCAAGGAACATTTCCCCGAAGGGTTGGAACGCTGCGCCGTGATCCTCACGGTCGAATACGACGAAAAGGCGCTCGAGGCGCTCCCGTAACGCGAGGTGTCCGCCGTGATCTACATTCACCGCCTTGCGCTGCGTAGCGCGCTCGGCTCCGATCCCGATCGCACGCTCGCGCGTCTCGCCGACCCCGCCCCCTTCCCCGCAACGCCCGTCTCCGAAGCGCCGGGGCAATCCGACGTCGACTTCGAGACCTTGTCGCGCCGCTGGGGCGCAGACACTTCACCCGCGCCCGCCACGCGAGGTTTTCTGCTCGTTCGCGACGCCGCCGAAGAGATTCTTTCCGGGCTTGACGCCTCGGTTCGCGAGGAAGTGCTCGCTTCGCTTTGCGTCATTCTCGGAAACGCCACCTCAGGGCTCAACGAGGCGCTTGCCGCGGCAAAGGCGGGCGCCGCGGACGAGGGGATCCGCGCGCCGCTCGAACTCGGGAAAATCTCCTCGCAGCTCGCGCGCTCGATCGGCGCCTCGGGACCGGACCTTACCGTTTCCACCGCCTGCACGGCGTCGGGCAAAGCCCTTTGCGAAGCGGCGAGACGACTCCGGACGGGAGACGTACGGTACGCCCTCGCGGGCGGCATGGACGTTCTCAACCCCTTCACCGACGCAGGCTTTACGGCGCTCGGCGCACAAAGCGGCGTGCGTTCGGCGCCTCTTTCGGCCGGCCGTCGTGGCCTGCATCTTGGAGAAGGCGGCGCCCTCTTTTTGCTCTCGACCGAACCGAGCCTCGGCGGCGTTCCCGCGCTTTGCGCGCTTTCAGGCTGGGGCGAAACGAGCGACGCACACCACCTCTCCGCCCCGCACCCCGAAGGGAGCGGCGCCTTGGAAGCCATGGCGAAGGCTCTTCAGAGAGCCGAAGAAAAGCCCGGGGACGTCGACCTCGTGCTTCTGCACGGCACCGCCACGAAGCAAAACGACCTTGCGGAAGCGAAGGCGCTTGCGAAGCTTTTTTCGGGAACGCAGCGTCAGCCCTTCTCTGCCAGCCTCAAGCGCGCCGCGGGACACCAGCTCGCGGGCGCGGCCGCCATGAACGCGGCCGTCGCGGCGCTCCTCCTTGCGGGCGACGCCAAGTCCCCGCTGGCGATTCGCGCGGCGGAGAACGATGCGCTCGATCCGGAAATCGAGGCACTCGGACTTCGCCCCGTCACGGAAACTTCCGACGTTCCCGTCCTCAAGACCGTCCTCGCCAACGCCTTCGCCTTCGGCGGCAACAACGTCTCGCTCGTTCTCACGAGAACGCGTCCGCCCGAGCGCGGCTGGACGACGGACGAACTCCTCGCGCAAAAGCCTCCGATGCGCTTTATGACCGAAGTCGACGCAGTCGTCTGTGAAGAAGGCCGCACGCCCGCGGCCTCGGGCCGCTTTACGGTTCCCGCCGACCACATCATGATCACGCGCGACGGCTTTCCCGCGACGGGCCTGATCGAAGTGATGGCCCAGACGATCGGACTCTACGCCGGCGCGGCGAACCGCGCGGGCGGAACCGCTCCGAAGATCGGACTGCTGCTTGGCTGCCGGCGCCTCACGTTTGCGCGCCCCTTCTATCCGGCGGAGAGCACTTTCCTCACGAAGGTCGAAGAGGTCTTTCATTCCGACGACGGCCTGCGTCAGTTCTCGGCCCGAGTAGAATGGTTGACGGACGACGGGCCCGTTCCCGCCGCCGAGGCCGTCCTCACCGTTTATCAACCCAAGGGGAAACTCCCCTTTTCCGCCCCCGGGCGCTGATTTTTGCACCGCACCACAAGGATTTCATGCTCGCACCCATCGTACAGTTCGACCTCGAAGGCTTTTGCGCCTCACCCGCCACGACCGAGCGCCTCTATCGGGGCTCGCCCGATCCGACGCTCGTGCGGCTCGCGCGGTCGCTTCTCGTGCGGGCCCTTCCCGACGCTTCGCCCGTCGGTCCCTCGGGGCGCTTCGGACTCCTCGTGGCGCGCGACGAATCGAACCGCACCTGGGGGTTCGTGACCTGGTTTCGGGAGGAGACGAAGTCGCTTGACGAACTCTTTCACTTCCTCTCGCACAGAGACGACGTCTATTCGCGCTGCGCCGCCTGCTCGACCTTCCCCGGTGCGGAAGGCGAAGTGTCGCTCGCCTCGCTCGCCAAGCCCTATCTCGCCCGCATTCCCGAGACGCAGCAACGTCTTCCGAACCGCTCCTTCCTGCGGGGCGCCTTTCTGCGCGCCGCGGAGGATCCCCTCGTTCGCATGCTCTCGGCCGCGCGCCACGTGCGCATGCGCCCGGTGACGGCGTTGGAACTTTGGATCGGCGCTTCGCCCATAGGGGACGTTCGCCGGCACAATCAGCCCGTCGCCCCCGAAGCGGTGACCCTTCCCATCTGGAACCGCCTTACCTCCCCCTTCCCCGAATGGAGCGAAAAATCGCCCGTCGCCCCAGTGCCCGACGCGGTCTTCGTGGGCGAAACGGCAGACGCCATGGTCTTTGACAAGCCCGCGGGCCTTCTCTCGGTTCCCGGAAGGACAGGGGACGACCTCCCCACGCGCCTCACCCGCGTGACCGGCATCGAGCCCTTCGTCGTGCACCGCCTCGACATGGACACGTCGGGTCTCATTCTCTACGCGAAGACCGAAGAGGCACAGCGCGAACTCTCGCAACACTTCGCACAGGGGCGCGCGAAGAAGACCTACCGCGCGCTCCTCTTGGGCGACGTGCGGCAGCACCGCCCCGAAGAGGGCGTCATCTGGATTCCGATCGCGCTCAATCCCCTGGATCGGCCGCGGCAGTGTTCGCTTCCCTCGGGTCGTCCGGCGCAGACGCACTACCGCATCGAGCGCGTGCGCGAACATCCGCTTTTCGGGCCTCTTTCCGAAGTCGTCTTAGAGCCGGTGACGGGCCGCACGCATCAGCTGCGGCTTCATGCGGCGCTCGGGCTCGGCGCTCCGATTCTGGGCGATCCCCTCTACGCGCCCTGGCGCGCGGCGCCCGCCAAGCGCATGTGCCTCCATGCGGAGACCCTGCTCGTTCCCGCCACGAAGAACGCCCCGGAAACGGTCTTTCACGCGCCGATCGACTGGAGCGCCGTGCTCTGAGGAAGCGTTTTCGTCGCCGACAAAAAATTGAAGGGCGCGCCGAACGGTTTCGGTCGCGCCCTTCTTGCATGGATTCGCGTGAGGCGACGGTTACGGCACCTTGAAGCCGAAGGTGTGGCACTGGTCGCAGAAGTTCACGGTTTCGCCGTGCTGGACGTGGCAGTTCACGCAGTCGAGCTGATTGCCGTAGTGCGGCGACGTGTGCGGATTCGAAGGCTTCATGTCCTTCGTCTTCTTTTCCATGTCGGCCGGGTTGTGGCACTTCGAGCACTGTTCGATCGAGGGATAGGCCACCTCGTTCTTTTCACCGTGGCAGGAGGCGCAGGCCACGCCCTTGGCGCCGTGGCGGTCCGCACCGAAGTCGGCGGCGGAAACGCTGCCGGCGGCAAAAATCGCGCCCAAAAGGACGATCGCGAGCGTGTGTTTCATAGGAGGTCTCCTTTTTCGGGGTCTGAGTCTGAAGGGAATCTTAACGAATGCGCCCCGCCTTGGCATCGGTGATTACCTGCAGAAGCCCGCACGCGGCGCGGGACCGCTCAGCGTCCCGCGGGCCCCTTTCGTCTGCGTCGAACCGCTACAATACGTTGCGTACCTTCGGGCGCGTGCCGCGCCCTTTTCTCCCCACCCGTCATACGGACAAAAATTCATGACCGAACAGATCAAAAAGGTCCCGGCCGAAGCGGGCATCACCGAACCCGCCCCGCTTGAAAATCCGGTTCTCATTTCCGACCTCCACCTCACGACGAAGAAGCCCGCCACGATCATGGGGTTCTTCCGCTTCATGAAGGACGTCGCCCCGCACTATTCCGAACTCGTCATCCTCGGCGACCTCTTTGACTTCTGGATCGGCGACGACGCCATGGCGGCGGCCGAACCCATCATCGCGCAGCTCAAGCTCTACTCGAGCCTCGGGCACCGCCTTCTCGTCATGCCCGGCAACCGCGACGTGATGCTCGGCGAAGACTTCGCGCGCGCCTGCGGCGCCGAACTCCTCGCCCCGCAGGTGAAGGTGAACGTAAAGGGCCGCGACGTCCTCCTCTCGCACGGCGACGAATGGTGCCTGCGCGACAAGGAGTACCAGGCCTTCCGCGCCATGGTCCGCAATCCCCAGTGGCAGCGCATGGCGCTTTCGAAGTCGGTTGCCGAACGCATGGCGATGGCGACGAACGCCCGCTCGCAGAGCGAAGGCGACAAGACCGCCAAGACCGAAGCCGAAATGGACGTGGTCGAGAGCGCCGTCGCCGAATCGGCGCGCGCCTTCGGCGTCGACTGCGTGATCCACGGCCACACGCACAAACCCATGGCGCACGTCGCAGGCGAGATCGAACGCTGGGTCATCCCCGACTGGGAACTCGACGACGCAGCGGGCGGCGGCCGCTCGGGCTGCATCACCTTCCTTGAGAACGGCCGTCCGCAAATCAAGATGTTCTGACGCAGGCGATCTCTCGTCTTCCACGCCCCGGCCCCGCCCGGGGCGTTCGTTTTTTCCTCTACAGGAAACGCTGTATTTCCGATCTTTCGAAGGTGTAGCATAGAGGTATGGAGAACGCGCCGCAAAGCGAACGTTCGATCCGAAAGCGCTTTGAATGCGTGGCTCCGTAAAGGCTTCTTAAGGAGGAATAAACCATGTCAGGCGTTTCCACTCAATCCTCTTGGCGCAGCTTCCGCGTGGTCCGTCGCGAAACGCTCTCGAAGGGCGTCACGGGCTTCACGCTCTATCCGACGGACGCCGGTCCCGTCGCACCCTATCTGCCCGGTCAGGGCGTCTCGGTGCGCGCCTGCGTCCCCGAAGCGGGGTTCCTCACTTCTCACCCCTTCGCGCTCACGCACGCGTCGAGTCCCGAAGACAACACGCTCACCTTCGCCGTGGAAAAGATTCCCGGCGACACGACCTCCGAAGGGCGTCTGTGCCGCTACCTCGCGGAAGAGGTGCACGCGGGCGACGTGATCGAAATCTCCGCCCCGACGGGCGAATTCACGCTCGACGCGAAGGAGTCGATGCCCGTCGTCTTCCTCGCCGAACGCCTCGGCATCGCCCCCGTCTTCACGATGGTGGACGCTCTTGCGGTCGAAAATCCCGCCCGCAGCGTGACGGTGCTCTATTCGACGGTCGACGGCGAGCACTTCCCCTTTGAAGCGCCGCTTCGTCACGTCGTCTCGCGCTTCCCCGACGGCAAACTCGGCGTCTTCTTCTCAAAACCCCTCGACACCGACGAAGAACGCGTTCACTACGACGTCGAAGGGGAGATCGACGTTCCGCGGCAAAAAGACCTTGCCTTCGTCGACGACGCCGACTACTTCGTGGCCGGTCCCGCCGAATTCGTAAAGAAGACGACGGCCCGGCTCGCCGAACTCGGCGTCATTCACTCGCGCATCCACGCGCAGACGGTCGAGTGCGGTTCGGCCCGATAAAACAACAAATTGTCGACCTTTTAGCGAGATTTGTTTGACAAAAGGTCGCTGACGCGATATAGTTCGCTCTGCAGGTGCGAAGCCGCTTCTTCGGACGGCTTCGCACTTACTTGAGCTTATCCTTTTGGCTCATCTGTACATGAAAGTTCGGGGAGTAGTAAGGCACTTTCCGCTCTTTCGAGGGGGAAAGACCGGTCGGCATTTCGACGAATGCCGGCCGTTCTTTTTTTGGGGAATCCGACATCCCCGTCCATTTCCACACGGCAGGCTCTCTCGCCGCCGGCCTCGAGACGGCGATGACGCCGGCGAGACCGGTTCACGGCGCAGTTCCGTTCGTAGGACCGATCGATCCGCACCGTTGGCGAGCCGCCTTTCGCCCGTGGGCTTTCCGCTCGTTCATCAGACCCGCGTGTCCGGATCTTCCACCCGAACAAAAAAGGTCGGAGCCCAACGTAACACCATGACGAAAGCCTTCAGCGGATCCAAGACTCGACTTCTTCCTTGCGCGGCACGCGACCGGAAGATTTGAGCACTCCGTCGATCACGACGGCCGGCGTCAAAAGGATGCCGGCCTTCATCATCTCGCGGATGTCGGAAATTTTTTCCACCGAAATGTACGGCGATTTTTGAGCCGCCGCCTCACGCACCAGTTTTTCGACCGCAACGCATTTCGCGCAGCCTGGACCGTAGATCTTGATTTCCATAAAAGCTCCTTATCGTGTGATATAGGGTTCCAGTGTGTTGAAGAGCCATCCGACGCACGTAAACATGACCCAAAGATAGGCGATGAATACCGCCTGCAGCCTTGCTGTCATGATCTGCCGCAACATGATGAACTCCGGGATGCTTGCCGCGACGGCACTCATGCAAAACGCCATGGTGGTTCCGATCGGCATGCCTTTGAGAAGCAGACTTTCCATGACCGGAACGATTCCGGTGACATTGGAATAAAGGGGAATGGCGACCAAAACGGCAACCGGAACGGACCACCATTGACCGGCGCCGAGATTTTCCGAAAACCAACGGTCGGGAACAAAACCGTGCAGAAGCGCTCCGATACCGACGCCGACGACAACCCAACACCAGACACGGCGAAAGATCGTCGTCATTTCTGAATAGGCAAAAAGATGACGTTCCCGCAACGACGGTTTCTTCGTAAAGGACTCCGAGGCGGTCGCGTCGCGCATCGGAAGGCTTTTCATCGATTCCACGATGAAGGGCTGCAACCATCGCTCGGCCCGGATGCCGTCCATAAAGAAGCCGCCGACAATGCCGGCCGCCAGTCCGACCAGAACGTAGGCCAACGTGAATTTCCACCCCAGCAGCCCCCACAACAACACGACGGCGATCTCGTTGATGAGGGGCGACGTGATCAGGAAAGCCATGGTCACGCCGAAAGGAATCCGAGCCGTCGTAAATCCCAAAAAAAGCGGAATGCTCGAGCAGGAACAAAATGGCGTTACGGCACCGAACGCAGCCGCCAGGACGTATCCGATACCCCGGCCTTTTCCCGTCAAATAGTCTCGAACCTTCTCCACATTCAAGGTGGCTCGCAGCCAGGCTAGGATGTAGATGAGCGCCACCAAAAGAAGGAGAATCTTGACGGTGTCGTAGAGAAAAAATTCAACGGCCGACGCCGCCGGCGATTCGGGAAAAGCCCCCCAACATTCCAACACAAACCAGCGGGCGGCATCCTCAATGCCGCCGTAGGCAGCCAACCAGACGACAGAAAAAACCGTCACGCTGAGCAGGTATTTCACCGTCCATCCGACGGACTGCATCTGCGGCGCACGAGATTTTTTCGGACCGCAGCAACAAGGAGATTTCTGCTCGGACATTTTATTTGATCAACAATTATTGAAGAGTTGAAATAAACATTCAAAAAAAAAACGGCGCCGCGTCAACCGATCACGATTGACGCAAGGAATCGGATTGCGCCGTTTCGCAACCCCGGCAGCACTCGGAGGTAAGGTACTCGACCACCTCCCGCATGAGTGCGGTATCGGCTTTGTAACGCATAAAACGGCCCTCGCGCCGCACGCTTACCAGCGTGCTGTGTACGAGCGCCTTGAGGTGAAAAGAGAGATTTGTAATGGGCAGACCCAGCTTCTGGGCAATTTCGCCCTGCACCAAACCGTCGGGCGAGAACCGGACGAGGAGACGAAAAATCCTCAAACGCACATCGGAGGAGAGCGCCTCGAAAAAAAGGGATGCCTGCTTTTCATTCATGATTCAATTATACAACACTATTTAAAATGATAGGTTTACATCGGAATTCACGGCGGGTCGAGACGCAGGCGTGCCCGCGCACATTCTCCCGCCAATCCTTGGACGCTCCCCGCCCCATTCAACGGCAAACGCCCCGGAACGCCGGAGCGTCGGAGCGTTTGCGTTTCAGCGGAGCGCCGCAGTCAAGCATGCCGCTGCGCCGCGGCGGAGCACGCTTTTATTTTGCGTAGATCGGGATCACCTTGGGGCTCTTGCCGGCTTCGCGCTTCGCAAAGGAGCGCATCCAGAAGTACATGCCGACCAGAGCGGCCGCGCAGCAGGCGATGGCTACAATCGAGTACGTCGGATTTTCGGCGAAGGTCGCGACGCGGTAGAAGATCGTCGCGGCGCTGTAGCCGAGGACCGACGTCCAGGCGGCGGCAAAGAGCGTCCAGGCCGTGCCCACTTCGCGGTAGATCGCGGCGATGGCGGCGCAGCAGGGAAGATAGAGCAACACCATCAGGAGGTACGCAAAGGCGGCCGTGCTCGAACCGAAGAGAACCTTGATCGTGTCGATCGTGCCCGTCGAGACGCCCTGTTCTTCCGCGGCAGCTTCCTCTTCGGAGAGGTCGCCCACCGTGATGCCGAGCGGGTCCGTAAGAGCGGAGGCGAGGCCGGCGAGGTTGTCGCCGATCGTGCCGACGGCTTCGGAGAAAACGGCGCCGAAGGACCAGGCCTCTTCTTCGGCCGGCGCTTCTTCCGCAGGAGCGGCTTCGGCGGCCTTCTTCTCTTCGTTCACGGCGATCGTGTCGTAGAGCGAATTGAGCGTGCCCACCACGGCTTCCTTCGCGAGAACGCCCGTGAAGATGCCGACGGCGGCCGGCCAGTTTTCTTCCTGAACGCCCATCGGCTCGAAGAGCGGCACGATGGTCTTGCCGACCTGCGAGAGGACGGCCTTGTCCGTGTCTTCATTGCCGAACGATCCGTCGGTGCCGAGCGAATTGAAGAACGCGATGCAGGCGACGATCATGACGATCACGCGGCCGGCACGGAACATGAAGGTCTTGACGCGGTCCCAGGTGCGAAGCATCACGCCCTTGAAGGTCGGGATGTGGTAGGGCGGGATTTCCATCACGAAGGCGGAAGCCGCGCCCGGAAGCGCCGTGCGCTTCAGGAGGAAGCCCGTGAGAATCGCGGCGAGGATGCCGATGAAGTAGAGCCCGAAGACGAGGTTCTGACCGTTGGTGGGCCAGAAGGCCGTCGCAAAGAGGACGTAGACCGGCAGGCGCGCGCCGCAGCTCATGAACGGAGCCATCATCACCGTGATGATGCGGTCGCTCGCACGGTCCATCGTGCGCGTCGCCATGATGGCCGGAACGCCGCATCCGAAGCCCACGAGGAGCGGCACGAAGGCCTTGCCCGGGAGTCCGAGGGCGCGCATCAGGCGATCCATCACGAAGGCGGCGCGGGCCATGTAGCCCGAGTCTTCGAGGAAGGCGAGGAAAAGGAAGAGGAAGAAGACGACCGGGATGAAGGTCGAGATCGTCTGCAGACCGCCTCCGATGCCGTCGGCCAGGAAGACCTTGAGCCATTCGGGCGCGCCCATCGATTCGAGGAGCTGACCGAAGCCGTCCACCATCACGCCGCCCACGAGCACGTCGAAGAAGTCGATGAAGGCCGCCCCGAGATTCTGCGTGAAGAGGAACATCACGTACATGATGAGAAGGAAGATCGGGAGCCCCAGCCAGCGGTTGAGAACGATGCGGTCGATCTTGTCGGTCATCGTCGCCGTCATTTCGCCTTCGCGGACAAGCGCCTTATCGGCGACCTTCGCGACGAAGTCGTAGCGGGCGTTCGCGACCATGATGTCGAGGTCGCCGTCGTACTCGGCGTCGAGCCGCTCGACCGCCGCACGGGCTTCGTCGAGATCGATCCCGGGGAGCTTTTCTTCGATGCCCGGGGCCTTTTCGAGAAGCTGTCCGGCAAACCAGGGAGCGTGCTCGACGCCCTGCTTGGAGAGGAGGCCCGCGACTTCCTTCTGGACGCCCGCGATCTTTTCGTCGAATTCGACCCGCATCGGCGGAACCGACGGCGTGGCGAGAAAGTCGATCAGGGCGTCCTTCATTTCGGTGACGCCCGACTCGCGGTTGGCGACGACGCCCACCACCGGGCAGCCGAGTTCGCGGGAGAGTTCGTCGAGCTTCACCGTGAGCTTGTGCTGCTTGGCGATGTCGAGCATGTTGACGACCACGATCATCGGCACGCGCATTTCCACGAGCTGTGCCGTGAGGTAGAGGTTTCGTTCGAGGTTCGAAGCGTCGACGATGTTGATGATCGCCTCGGCTTCGCCCGTCAGGATGTAGTCGCGCGCGACGCGTTCGTCTTCGCCCGAGGAAGAAGAAGGCGTGATCGAATAAATGCCCGGGAGGTCGACGAGTTCGATCTCTTCGCCCTTGTGCGAGAAGAAGCCGGTCTTCTTGTCGACCGTCACGCCCGGCCAGTTGCCGACGCGCTGCTTGGAGCCCGTAAGGGCGTTGAAGAGCGTCGTCTTGCCGCAATTGGGATTGCCGACGACGCCGACGATGTGTTTGGCCATGTCTTTGCTCTTTTCTTTCGGTTCGTTGGGGAGAAGCGAGCGCGTCAGTCGGCGCGTTCGACCTGCATGAGTTCCGCCTCGTCGCGGCGCACGCTGATGAAGCTGCCTCGCACGCGGATTTCAATCGGATCGCCTAGAGGCGCAATGCGGACGATTTCAAAGGTGGTGCCCGGCGTGGCGCCGAGCATCACGAGGCGGCGTCGGTATTCGGGATGCTCCTTGCCGAAGCTCACGATGCGGCCTTTGCTGCCGACGGGAAGGTCTTTGAGAAACATGGAGAGAAAACCTCTTTTGTCGTGTTTTGTGGAATGACCGGGACCGCCCCCTTGAGGTTTCGGGCGATCCGGTGCGATCAGTAGACGTAAATGCGGCGGGCGACGTCGTAGTTCACCGCGATCCGTGCGTCGAGCACGGCCACGAGGAGCGGCGCCTCGGGCGCCGCCTGCAGAACGCGGACTTCCACGCCCGTGCGCATGCCGAGGTCGGCGAGACGATCGGCCTCCTTCGCGTCGAGTTTCATGCGCGCCACCGTCGCCGGGGAGTTGAGTTCCAGCTCCGTAAGGGTTCGAATGCGCTTCGTGCCGTTCATCATTGTTTTCGACCTGTGATGGTTGGTTGAAGAAGATCCGGGCGGAGAGAAGGGGGAAAGCCTGCAATCAGTCCGGGATTGTTGCAAATTCTAACGAGAACACTTCTCAAGCGCAAATAAAAATCGTAATGAGAGTGATTTGCAATGAATGGCGTCCGCTCAGTAGAAAGATTCAATGAGAAATCTCCTCTCTTTCTTTCCTCCTATCGATAATTTCATGAGAACACAACACCCTGAAAACAAACGGATTGGAAAAATCAGCCGCCATGACCCCCTCTTCTTCTGCGGGATCCGGAGGCCTCCTCCTCTTTTCGGACGTACCGCCGTGCGCCGTCGTCGAACGTCCGCCGCAGGTGCGAAATATGATGTATTCTCACTTCATAGACGTAAAATGGCGCTGTTTCTTTCATGAAGAATTCCTCGTCCACCGAAAGAAAAAGCGCCGAACATCCCGATTCATTTGTCATTGCATACCCTTCCGCCTTTCTCTTCGGCACTGCAGTGAAAATGAGAACGGATCCGTCTCGGGTGTACCGAGAGAATTTCGCGATTTTTATTAGGAAACCATCTCATGGCCTCCATATTCGACGTGAAGGCGCTTCTCAAAGAGCGCCGTCAGATGTCCGTGAAGGACGTCTCCTACCACTTCCGCATCCCCGAGGGACTCGCCGAAATGATGCTCGAGCGCCTCGCCGACAAGGGCGTGGCAAAGCTCATGCCCGTCCTTCCGAGCGGGTGCGGCGCCACCTGCAGCCACTGCACGGGCCCGGCAAGCCCTGTCTATCGATGGTCCGCGCCCGATTGATTTTTCCAATTCGCGTCTCAACGGCATAAACCGCCCGAAGCTTCCTTTCGGGCGGTTTTCTTTTGCGCGAGACGTCCTGAAAACCGCTTTCCACGCGGAATTTCTCTTCGTCCCCAAGCAAAATGTCATCGAATTGTCATATTTGCTTCACGGTTTTGTCATGCGGTCTTCGTAGCATCACGGCAACTCCCGTCGGAAGGACGTTCGTCCTTTCCGCACGTCTCCGGTCCGCACCGCCTTCAGGTTCGGACGTCAAGACCGAAGTCATGCGAAGGCTCGCGAACTTCGGCTCACATCAAGGATCACCGCCATGACACTCTCGCGCCGCGCCTTCGGACGCAATCTCCTCGCCACCGCCCTTCTCATGCAGGGTTTCGGTCTTTCCCGCGCCTTCGCCGCGGATCCGCAGCGCGCCATCGTCTACAACTGCCCGGCCGAATGGGCGGGCTGGGGTTCGATGCTTCCCATCATCAAGGCCGAAACCGGCATTGAAGTGCCGATGGACAACAAGAATTCCGGCCAGTCCGTCTCGCAGATCATCGCCGAAGCGAACAATCCCGTCGCCGACGCCGCCTACCTCGGCATTTCCTTTGCCATCAACGCCAAAAACCAGGGGCTCGTCGAAAACTACAAGGGCGAAGGCTGGCAGAAGGTGCCCGCGGGCCTCAAGGACCCCGACGGCGCCTGGGTTTCGATCCACGCCGGTACGGTGGGCCTGATGGTCAACACCGAAGCGCTCGACGGCCTGCCCGTTCCGAAGGGATGGAAGGACCTGCTCGACCCGAAGTACGAAGGGATGGTGGGCTTTCTCGATCCTTCGTCCGCCTTCGTGGGCTACGCCTGCTCCGTCGCCGTGAACCACGCCTTGGGCGGCACGCTCGACGACTTCGGGCCGGCCCTCGACTACTTCAAGAAGTTGAACGAACTCTCCCCGATCGTTCCGAAGCAGACGGCCTACGCGCGCTGCCTCTCGGGCGAAATTCCCATCCTCTTTGACTACGACTTCGACGCCTACCGCGCCAAGTACGCCGACGGCGCCCCGATCGAATTCGTGATCCCGGTCGAAGGCACGATCCAGGTTCCCTACGTGATGACGCTCGTCAAGAACGCTCCGCACGCCGAAAACGGCCGCCGCGTGATCGACTTCGTTCTCTCCGAAAAGGGTCAGAAGCACTGGGCCGAAAACTTCCTGCGTCCGGTCGTGGGCGACCTTGAAAAGCTCGCCCCGGAAGCCGCGAAGAAGTTCCTCCCCGCCTCCGAATACGAACGCGCCGGCAGTGTCGACTACGCCCGCATGGCAGAAGTGCAGCGTGCCTTCAGCGAAGCCTATCTCCAGGCGATGAAGGGCTGATCTCCCTTTGAAAGAAGCCGCCGCACGTCCGTCAAGCGGCGGCTTCGGCGTTTCCGGACCTTCAAATGAAACGAACCCATCTCCTCTTTCTTCTTCCCGCCCTCACGGTTTTGCTCGCCTTCTTCGTGCTCCCCGTGCTGCGGCTTCTCCCCGCTTCGGTCTCGACCGACCAGGGGATTCTGCTCTACGCGGAAATCCTCACCAATCCGCGCTACGCTTCGAGCCTCTTTTCCACCGTCGTCCTCTCGCTTCTCGTCACGATCGCGTCCGTCGCGCTCGGCGCCTTCACGGGGATCTTTTTGGAACGCAACGACTTCCCCGGCCGCAGCGCCGTGGTGGGACTCATCACGCTCCCGCTTTCCTTCCCGGGCGTCGTCGTGGGCTTCATGATCATCATGCTGGGCGGCCGAAACGGCATGGCCTCGATCCTCTCCTCTTCCTTGGGCGCGGGAAAGCTCGTCTTCGCCTACGGCATGGCGGGGCTCTTCTTCGGCTACCTCTACTTCTCGATTCCCCGCGTCGTCACGACCGTCATGGCGGCGACCCGCAAGATGAACCCCGTCTATGAAGAGGCCGCGCGCACGCTCGGCGCCTCCTCCTGGCGGATTCTCAAGGACGTCACGATTCCGGCCCTCACTCCCGCGCTCTTCTCGACGGGGGCGCTCTGCTTTGCGACCTCCATGGGCGCCTTCGGCACGGCCTTCACGCTTGCGACCGACATCAACGTGCTGCCGATCACGATCTACACCGAATTCACGCTCTCGGCCAACATCGCCGCGGCCTCCATGCTCGCGGTCGTCCTCGGCCTCATCACCTGGGGCATCCTCTTGGCGGCCCGTCTCGTGAGCGTCCCGAACGAACGTTAAGGAGCGAACCATGGCACAGAAGAAATCTTGGACGGGCGTGCAGATCGCCCAGGCGGTTCTCACCGGCCTCACGCTTCTCTTTCTCATGATTCCGGTCGTGCAGATGTGCTTCACGGCCTTCATGAAGAACGCCTTCCGCGGCTTCAAGGCGGGTTTTACGACCGAATGGATCGAAAAGGTGCTCGAACTCTACGGCGACACGATCGTGCGAAGTCTCGGGATCGCCGTCGCCGCGCTCGTGCTCTGCGTCGTGATCGGCGTGCCGGCCGCGTGGATTCTCGTTCGCGAACAGCGCAAACGCTGGGCCGCGCTGGTCGAAGAAGCGCTCATCCTGCCGCTCTCCGTTCCGGGCCTCGCCATCGGTCTGGGCATCCTCCTCATTTGGGGCGGCATCACAAGCCTTCGTCAGAGCAATCTCTTCATTCTCTGCGGGCACGTCATGTTCTGTCTTCCCTTCATGGTGCGAAGCGTCATGGCGGTCCTGCGCGTCGAGCCGATCGACGCCTATGAAGAAGCTTCCGCCACGCTCGGCGCCTCGCCCTGGACGACCTTTCTCAAGGTAGTCGTCCCCGTCGCGATGCCCGGCATCCTCGCGGGCGCGCTCATGGTCATGACCGTCTCGCTCGGCGAATTCAACATTTCCTGGATGCTGCAGACGCCCGACACGAAGACCCTTCCCGTCGGGATGGCCGACAGCTACGCCTCCATGCGTCTCGAGGTGGGAAGCGCCTACACCTTCCTTTTCCTCGTGATCCTCGTTCCGATTTTGTCGCTCATGCAGGCGCTCCCCGCGTGGCTTGCCCGCCGCGCCGAAGCCCGCCGCCGCGCGGCCGACCTCGAGCCCAACGACTGACCGATTTTGTGAGAATCTCCCATGTCCGAATCCGTTTCCATCACTCTTCAGAACGTCTCGAAACACTACGGCAAGACCTGCGTGCTGCAGCCCTTCACGCTCACGCTCGACGCAGGATGCCGCACGGTTCTCCTCGGGCCCTCGGGCTGCGGGAAGACGACGCTTCTTCGCATCATCGCGGGTCTTGAAACGCCCGACGAAGGCTCCAAGGTCCTCGTAGGCGGCGAAGACATCACGAATCTCCCCGCAGAGAAGCGCCGCATCGGCTTCATGTTTCAGCAGTACGCGCTCTTTCCGCACATGACGGTCGCGCAGAACGTCGCCTACGGTCTCACGGTGCGGGGCGAACCCAAGGAGGAGATTGAAAAGACCGTCGACGAAATGCTCCGTCTCGTCAATCTTGAGAAGTACAAGACGCGCAACGTCCTCGCCCTCTCGGGCGGTCAGCGCCAGCGCGTCGCGCTCGCCCGCGCCCTTGCGATCCGTCCGAAGATTCTCCTTCTCGACGAGCCGCTCTCGGCCCTTGACGCCCAGATCCGCCACAAGGTCCGCGAAGAACTCGCCGTCATCCTGCGCGAACTCGGCATCACCGCCGTCATCGTGACGCACGACCAGGACGAAGCCATGGTCCTCGGCGACCGCATCGTCGTGATGGAGGGCGGCATCATCCATCAGGCCGCCTCTCCGGAAGAAGTCTGGCGCCGTCCGGCTACGAGCTTCGTCGCCGGGTTCGTGGGCGGCAGCAACCGCGTCGCGGGCAAGTTCGACGGCGAAACGCTCTCGTGGCTCGACTTCCATACGCCGCTCGCCTCGCTTCGCCCCGGCGTGCAGAAGGCCATCACCGGCAAGGCGGGCGACATGAACGTCTTCTTCCGCCCCGAAGCCGCCTATCTTTCGGTCGAACCCACGGAACACTCCGTCGAAGTGTCGATCAAGGACGTACACTTCATGGGGAACTTCGTTCGCATCACCGTCGAGCCGTCCTCAGGCGAACTCTTCAAGGTGAACATGACCGAACTTCCCGAAGGACTCGCGCCGGGCGACCGCGCTCAGCTCACGGTGGATCCGCACCGCCTCATGTCCTTCCCCGTCTGAGTCCCGAAGGATCCGCATGTCGAAACGGGCGCTCCGACGCCCGTTTCGTCGTTTCAAAGGAATTTTCCGATGACCACCGTTCTGCAACTCTCCGACCTGCACGTCGAGCCCGTCGGCACCCTCGCCTACGGGAAGGCCGACACGGCCTCGCATGTCCGGAACATCCGCCCCTGGCTTCAGCGTTTCGCACCCAAGGTCGACCTCGTCGTCGTGACGGGGGACATCGCCTGCGACGGCAAGCCCGACGCCTACGAAATCGTCGCGGAAACCTTTGCGGACCTCCCTGTGCCCGTTCGAATGCTTCCGGGCAACCACGACCGGCGCTCAAACCTCGTTCGCATCCTCCCGGACTTCGTCGAACCCGACGCCGGAAAGGAGAGGGTGGAATTCACGATGGAACGCGACGACGCCCTGATCCTGGGGCTCGACACGCTGCAGCCGGGACGCCATTGGGGCGGTCTCTCGGACGCCTCTCTTTCGCGCCTCCAAGCCGCGCTCTCGGACGGTCGCCCCGTTCTCGCGCTCATGCACCACACGCCCGTGCATTCCGGGATGGGCAAGATGGACGAACCCTTCACCAACCGCGAACGCCTCCGGGAAATCCTCTCGCGCCGCCCCGACGTTCGTCTTGCGACGGGCCACATGCACCGCGGTCTCGCATCGCGTTTCGGCGACACGGTCGTGACGACCGCGCCCTCGGTTTCGCTTCCGATCGAAATCCACATCGGCCCCGAAGGAGGCGACGACTTCCTCTTTGAGACACCGGGCTTTGCGCTCCACCACCTCATGCCCGAAGGTTGGGTCACCTATTTCGGCCAGATTCCCGTCCGAACCGACTTCTCGGGCCCCTTCCCCTTCCACGGGGCGGTAAACCCGACGGACGACTGAGCCCGAAGACCAACCGCCCCGAGGGTATCTGAAGGGGGCTTCAACCCACACATACCCACGAAGAGCCTTTTTGAGACTTTGGGGACAGATGTGGGTAAAAATCAGACCGCTATTCCCGTGCCCGTAGGTTAGACCGTAACGCTTGAAGTTAGGTTCGTCGTTTGAGACGGCCGATGCAGGTTTGGAGCTACCAGACTTAGAAAACGGGGTTGCATTTATTCCTCGCTCTCTTGACAGCCCTCGCGCCTGCTGTGGCGAGAGCTTACGAGGTTGCCCGTGACCGCCTCACTGGCACCGTTGATACCGACTACATCAAGCCGATGATCCTTGGTTGGTGGGTGGGAGCCTTCTCCCGGAAGGCTATGCCGCGAATTCCTGTCTATGTGGGAGGCGATACCGGTCCAGATTGGAGTTTATGGCCGCCCAATAGGGCGGTGGGCGGCGCTTTTGAGCGCTGTGAAGGGTGTCTAGATCCCGATGTGTGCCTGTTGCCGATACGAGCGACTGCTAAGAGATCCAAATCGAGACGAAGCGAAAGCGCAAAGAGCGGACCACGCGGACATTGACGATTGCAGGTAGGTACTGCTTAGCCGTACCCGCTCGCACCCTTGAGGCACCAGTGCGAACGCGCTCGACGCGCCTCAGTATGTTGTCGCTGCACGCATCAGCGACGATCAGAGATTTTTGCATTTTTCGACGGGCCCTTGACAGGGGCTGCAAAATGCCCCTTCCGAATTCAGTTCGCAATTGGCAATTATCCTACACCCTGATAAATCTCGAAATCTGCTTTGAAATCAAAGGGTTGAATTTACGGAAGTACCCTACAGTTACGGAAATAGCTGTCTGTTTTTCATCCATATCTATCTCCGAAACCTCGAATTTTTCCATGCCCCCCATCAAGGACCGCTTCGCATCGGAAAGACACGGGCACTGAGTTGCCGGGCATTTTCGGGATTACGTGACCGAACGGCCTCTTCCCTCCCAGAAGAGCGGCTGATAGTCTGTCGGGAATGCACGGCGTTTTCCGACGCGCCGTTATCGAGAACGATCCTGTCATGAACCGCGAACACATCACTTCCGAGCAAATTTGGTTTCTTCTCACCGTCTGGGATACGCGTTCCATCACGCTCACCGCGCAACAGCTGAACGTGAGCGTCGCGACGGCTTCGCGGCAGATGACGACGCTTCGGGGACTCCTCCATGATCCGCTTTTCCTGCGCGGACGCGACGGACTCGTTCCGACCGCCCGAATGAACGAACTTCTGCCGAAACTGCGGGCCGTGCAGGACGAACTCATCGACATCGTGCGCCGTCCGGCACAGTTCTCGCCCGCCGACCTGCGAAGCACGATTCGCGTGGCGGGCGTCGACAACGCGATCTTCGGCTTTTTAATGCCGTGTCTTCAAGACCTCTACGGGACCGCGCCTGGCCTGCATCTCTCCTGCGTTCCGCTCACCGACGACTTTCCGAGGCTCCTCGCCTCGGGCAACATCGACGTCGCCTTTTACGCGCCGCCCCTGCAGCTTGAGTCCGACTACCGGGAGCTTGAGCTGTTCGCCACCGATCACGTCCTCGTCGTGCGCAAGGACCATCCGCTCGTCTATCTCATGGAGGAACGTCGGCGCGAAGGCGGGAAACTTCGTGCGGAAGATCTCGCCCCCTACAGAGAAATCAAGCTCACCTACGGATCGATCGAAGGAAAAGCCGCCGTGCGCCGGGCGGACGACCGCGTCGCCATGGACTGCGGCTATTATCTCGCGAGCGCCTTTTTCCTTCTGGAAACCGACTTCTACGTCATGCTCCCCACCTTTACGGCAAAGTGTCTCGTCAAGGAACTGCCGCTCGCCATCCTTCCCGCCTCCCCGATGGCCAACGCCGTCGTCTGGAAGGCCCGCATGATCTGGCATGAGCGGAGCGAAAGGGATCCGGCGCTGCAGTGGTTCCTCTCCGTCATCGCGGAGAAGCTGCGCGGACTCAACCCGGACGAGGTCGCGAAAAAACTTTCCGAATCCTTCGATCTCTACGATCCGGTCTGGGACCTGAGCGAAACGGTTAAATAGGGGGCCGGATCTATTGCCTCCAGTTTGTGTCCACAAAGACTTCGAAGAAATCTCCTCGGCAAGAGGTTGACACAAAGACCTTCCGGCCAAGATCAACGCCCGGCCTCCTTTTCTTCCATCTTTCCACTTCAGAAAATTCTCTGACATACGTGTCAGAAGATTTTCTGATTTGGAAATTAGAGAATTTCCATGATGTAGACATTGGAACGCTGCAGAAAGACATAAAGGCTGCAGACGGCCAGGACCTGATTTGGCGAACAGTCAAAACCCACCTCGACACCCTTGAACGGCTTTTCGTGATCGACGATCACCCCCCAATGTGCGCTCGTCGGTTCGCGTGAAGGAGGCCCCGAAACGGCATTTCGGCGATCCCTCCCTTGCGGCGACATTTCTGGGCGTTGCCGCGAAAAGTCTCCCTCGGAACTATCGAAAAAGAACGGTCGCCGATACCGTTCGGCATTTCGATCACCGCATCGATTTCCTTTTGCTTGCAGTCATTGATAATGCAAGAGCTTGCCCCACGAGAGATTCGACGTAAACACGCAGGCTCCTTTCGCAAAGAGCTTCGAAGAGAAAACCGAAGGTTTTCAGGTCCCGCGCGCAAGAAGAGCTTCTCCCATGCCGGAGGGATCCGTTCGTTATTCCGTCAGACCATAACGTCATTCGTGCGAAAAACATCCTTCACATTTTGAGAGTTCGGTCGGGTTCGTTCAGAATTTGCGCCGTCGTGCAGTCAGCCTATCGTTGAGAAGATCCCAAAACACTCCCACAACGACGAACGGAGACTCTTTGCCATGACCGCGAAATTCTCACGACGCTCGCTTCTGCGTGCCGGCGCGCTTGCCGCGGCGCTTCCCGCCGCCCCGTCGATCTTTGCGAAGACCGACGGCGCCGCCCCCGAAGAATCCTGGACGGGCTTCACGATTTGCGACTCCTGCAACCACGTGCCTTCCTGCGGCATTCGCTTCGAAGCGAAAGGAAACGTCATCCACCGCATCGACAACTGGAAGGAAAATCCCAACCACTGGCTCTGCTCCAAGGGTTGGGCGACCCTGCAGCGCCTCTACAATCCGAACCGCCTCCTCTACCCGATGAAGCGAACGAACCCCAAGGGTTCCGCCGATCCGGGCTGGGTGCGCATCTCCTGGGACGAAGCCTACAAGGAGATCACCTCCCACATGCTCTCCACGCGCGAGAAGTACGGTGCCGACAGCGTGATGTTCTACGCGGGCGACCCGAAGGAACCGCGTCCCGCCATCTATCGCCTCGCGCGCTACTTCGGTTCCGTCACCTGGGGTACGGAATCGTCGGTCGGCTGCCGCTCGGGCTGCATGATGGCCGAAGAACTCAACTTCGGCATGCCCAACAACGGGGGCTCGCCCACGCCCGACACCAAGGTCTACCTCATTCTCGCCACGAACGTCTGGGCGCAGCCTTTGGGTTGGTGGCAGGCCATCCAGGCCGCGAAAAAGCGCGGCTGCAAGATCATCACGATCGACTCGCGCCGCACGAAGGCCGCCGAAATCGCCGACGTCCACCTGCAGCCCCGCATCGGCACCGACGCCGCACTCGTCGCGGGCATGATCCGCGTTCTCATCAAGGAAAACCTCTACAACAAGGAATTCGTCGCGAAGTGGACGCACGGCTTTGAAGAGTACGCCGCCTACTGCGAAAGCTTCACGCCGGAAAAGACCGAGGAACTCACGGGCGTTCCCGCGAAGCTCGTCGTCGAAGGCGCCCGCCTCTGGGCGCAGGGACCGGGCACCTTCACGCTCACGACGCAGTCGCTCTCGCACAATTCGAACGGCGTCAACAACGCCCGCGCCGTGCTGCTCCTTCCGATCGTCATGGGCTACATCGACATCCCGGGCGGCGTGCAGTTCCCGCAGGGCGCCAAGGGCCTCACGATGGCGGCCTACGGTCTGCACCCGGCGCTTGCCGATCACCCGTGGTTCAACGCCCCCGAACAGAAGGCCCGCCGCCTCGACAAGAACGAGGTGCCCCTCTGGCACGACATGAAGGATCAGGCGAGCCCGAACAACCTTCCCGAATGGATCGATGCCGGCAAGGTCCGCATGTTCTGCGGATGGGGCTTCAACGTCAACATCTGGCCGCAGCCCGAGGTCTACTCAAAGGCGATCGCGAAACTCGACTTCGCCTTCAGCGCGGACTACTTCTACCGTCCCGACAGCCACCGCGACCTAGACATCATTCTGCCCGCGGCCATGAACTACGAACGCTACGCGCCCTTTGGCTTCTACGGTCCGCGCGTCGCCGTGCGCCGTCCGGTGAAGCCCCTGGGCGAAGCGAAGGAAGACTGGCGCATCGCGTTCGAAATCGGCTGCATCGTCGACAAGCCCGAACACTTCTTCGACGGCGACCCCGTCAAGGCCTGCGACTTCGTGCTGCGCCAGTACGAAGGATGCAACTGGGACGATTTCGCCGCCGCACTCCCGAAGATTTCGGTGCTCCCCGCTCCGAAGCCCGCTTCGAAGAAGTACGAACTCGGGCGTCTCCGTCCCGACGGGAAGCCGGGCTTCAACACGAAGAGCGGCAAGCTTGACTTCGCGAGCGAACGCGCCCGCAAGTTCGGCTATCCCGCGATTCCGGAATTCCGTCCGATGATGCCGCTCTCGAAGGAATTTGACCTGCGTCTCCTGAACGGATCGCGCAAGCCCTACATCACGCACTCGAAGACCCGTACGGATCAGCCCTACCTCATGGAAATCGAGGACGCGCTCACGATCAACATCAACCCGAAGGAAGCCCAAAAGCGCGGCATCCGCGAAGGCGACTGGGTCGAGATCCGCAGTCCCTACGGCGGTCCCGTCGAGGCGCGCGCCTGCGTTTCGATCATCGTTCCCGAAGGCATGATCGACGCCCAGTACGGGTGGCTCGGCAAGCAAAACACTCAGACCCTCATGACGCGCGAACACCGCGACCCGATGTCGGGCTACTGCTGCTACTTTGAAGTGCCCGTGAGCGTCAAGAAGAAGGCGTAAGGAGCAAAACCATGAAATACGGCATCATCGTCAACACCAACGAATGCGTCGGCTGCCACGCGTGCTTCACCGCCTGCAAGGAAGAAAATCAGGTTCTCCCGGGCGTCAAGTGGAACCGCATCGACCGAATCGAGCACGAAAAGGCCCGGGTGATCGAGTACTTCCGACTCTCCTGCATGCACTGCGAAGATCCCGCCTGCATGAAGGTCTGTCCCGCCAAGGCGATTCACAAGGGGCCCGCGGGAGAAGTCCTGGTCGACCACGCCAAGTGCATCGGCTGCCGCATGTGCGAAAAGGCCTGCCCCTACGGCGCTCCGCAGTTCGCGGATCCGAAGAAGACCTCGTACTTCGGTGAGAAGACCCCGCTTGAAGTCATTCCGGTACGTCCGGAAAACACCCGTACACCGGGCAAGGCCGAGCACTGCACGCTCTGCACGCACCGCACCTCGCAGGGACTTCTCCCCGCCTGCGTCGCCGCGTGCTCGACGGGCGCGCTCACCTTCGTCGACTACGACAATCCGTCGCCCGAAGCGAAGGCGCTCCTCGCCAAGGCCCGTCCGATGAACGAAGCCGCGGGCACGCACCCGAAGGTCGTGTACGTGTCGTCCCACACGGACTTTGCGAAGACGCAGAAGCGCTTCTGACGAGTCTTTCTTCGGACTCCCCCGGCCGAAGTCATCCTGCCGTAGCAGGAAAGGCTTCGGCCTTTTTTTCTTTGCGTGAACATGGAACTTTCTTTGTCCTGGTTTGAGGAGCTTGGGAGACAAATATGTGCGCCGAATACATGGCGACGGCATTGCAATTTGATATGAACACTTGCAAAATGGCGGTGCTTTAGGAGATTTCCATGACTACCGCCATTTCAGTAGAGCTTCCGGAATCGACGGTACGCCGTCTTGAAGCGGTGTCCCAAAGGAAAAACGTGTCCCAGAACGATTTGATCGTTCTGGGAATCGAATCGGTTCTGGCAGAGGAACTTGACCGCAAAATGATTCTCTTGTCGGACAAACAGTTCGAGGAGGCGTTGACTTTCATCGAAAACCCAACACCTCCCGACGTGCAGGAAAGACTCCGCAAGACCCTAACGACTCCCTTCCCTTGGGAGAAGAAGTAAGCAGTCGCCGGAGGACTTCGTCAGTTCTTGCGAAGAACGTAGTGTTCGGCAAGCGCCCCTTCAACGGGCTTGCCTTCGCGGTCAAGAAGGCGCAGGGCGGGTCCCTGCGGAACGGCCTTCCAACCCGGATCGTCCGAGAGAACCGGCTCGAAGATGACCGTGGCGCCCTCGATCGTCTGCGCGTCGGGGGCGAATTCCACGCGCCAGACACCCGCCTCTTCAAAGGAGCCGTCCTTTCCTTCGTAGTGCGAAACGCGGGTGTAGCTCCCCTTGGCGCGGACATAGAGTTCCGTGCGGATGCCCGAGCAGTCAGCGCAGGGCAAAACGCCCTCGTAGACGCCCGGAACGCTCGCGACGAAGGCGCCCTGCGCCTCCTTGGCGATTTCTTCGGGCGTGGGGCCCTTGGGCTGTTCGGGTTCGGACGAGCAGGCGGCGAGAAGACCGGCGGCGCCGACCGTCAGAAGAAGGCGCGAGGCGGCACGAAGATTCAGATGCGAAAGAATGGACATGGCAAGTGCTCTTGGAGGAGAGGACCTTCGCGGACGGGAAGGCCCCCTTTTCTTCAGTGTTGCCGACCATTGTAGCAGTGCGCCGAAGGCGTCACGTCTTCGGAATCTTCGGGACCTTCCTCAAGGTCCTTTCCGCTGAAACGGAAGCCTTGTTTCTCGCGGGAAATCCGAGGACTTTGACTTTTTCGACGGACAAAAAAAATTGCCCGAATCCGTTGCAACGGAAGGGCAATCTTTAGGAATCCTGGCGTCCCCAACGGGGTTCGAACCCGTGTTGTCGGCGTGAGAGGCCGGCGTCCTAGACCACTAGACGATGGGGACTGACGAAAGAGAATCTTACTCCCGCGATATATTCCTTGGTGTCCGCGCGAAGCATCTCCTTGCCCTGCGTCAAATCCAAGCGGCAAAGGACCTCATGAGCGGACTGTTTTGCTTCTGCGTCCTACCGAAAAGGAAAACGCCCGATCGTTGAAGACCGAGCGTTTCGTGTCGGAGAAAGCGCTGTGGATCAGGCTTCCTTCTTGGGCGTTTCCGTCGTGAAGACGCCGTAGTGGTCGAGTCGTTCGGCGCGACGCGCGAGGAGCTCTTCCTTCGTGAGCGTCAGGAGGCCGCGCAGTTCGTCGACGAGCGCCTTCTTCAAGGTCATGCTCATCAACTTCGGATCGCGGTGGGCGCCCCCGAGCGGTTCGGAGAGCACGCGGTCGACGAGACCCAGGGCGGAGAGACGGTCGGCCGTGAGACCGAGCGCATCGGCCGCGCGGGCGGCTTCGGCCGCGTCCTTCCAGAGAATCGAGGCGCAGCCTTCGGGCGAGATCACCGAATAGGTCGAGTACTGCAGCATCATCACGACGTCGGCGACGGCGATCGCGAGCGCGCCGCCCGAGCCGCCTTCCCCGATCACGGTGGTGACGATGGGAACGCCCAACGTCGCCATTTCATAGAGGTTGCGGCCGATCGCTTCGGACTGACCGCGCTCTTCGGCGCCGATCCCGGGATAGGCCCCCGGGGTGTCGACGAAAGTGACGACGGGGAGGTTGAACTTTTCGGCGAGCTTCATGAGGCGAAGGGCCTTGCGGTAGCCTTCGGGGCGGGCCATGCCGAAATTGCGGCGGGTGCGCTCGCGAAGGCTGCGGCCCTTCTGATGTCCGATCACGACGACGTTCATGTCGGCCAAACGGGCGAGACCGCCCACGATCGCCTCGTCGTCCGCGTAGGCGCGGTCGCCGTGGAGTTCGTGAAAGTCCGTGAAGATCGACTCGATGTAGTCGAGCGTATAGGGGCGGTTCGGGTGGCGGGCCACCTGCGAAATCTGCCAGGGCGTGAGGTCGGCGTACACCTTTTTGAGCATTTCGCCCGCCTTCGCCTCGAGCTGATTGATTTCGCCCGTGATCGAAACGGCCTTGTGCTGCTCGGCGTCGAGCTCGAGCTCGCGGAGTTCTTCAATCTTCGTTTCGAACGCTTCGATGTCGCGCTCGAAGTCCAAAAACACACTCTTCGTCATACTTCTGTTCTTTCTCTTACCCGATGCGGCGCCAGGTCGTGCCCTGCGGACCGTCGAGGAGTTCGATGCTTTCGTTTTTCAGTTGATCGCGAATTTCGTCGGCGCGCGCAAAGTTGCGGGCCTTCTTCGCCGCGGCGCGCTCGGCGATGAGCGCCTCGATGCGGGCTTCGTCACCTTCCGACACGCCGCCCTTGAGGAAGGCTTCCGGATCGAGCTGCAGGACGTTCAGGACCGCGCCGAGACCGCGCAACTGACGCACGAGTTCGGGCGAGCCCGTGCGGTTCACTTCGAGCGCGAGGTCGAAGAGAACGCCCACGGCCTGCGGCGTGTTGAAGTCGTCGTCCATCGCCTCCTTGAAGCGGGCGGCGTGGGCTTCCGTCCAGTCGACGGGACCGGGCGCGGCTTCGCGCCCCTTCAAAGCGCCGTAGAGGCGAACGAGCGCCTTCTGGGCGTCTTCGATGAGGCTCGGACCGAAGGTGACGGGGCTGCGGTAGTGGCTGCGCATCAGGAAGAAGCGCAGGACTTCGGCGCCGTTCTTTTCGCCGTAGGCGGCGTTCGTTTCCTTGAGGGCGTCGCGGATCGTCCAGAAGTTGCCGAGCGACTTGCTCATCTTGACTTCGGAACCGTCGGCCATGCGCACGCGCAGCGGACCCGAGTGCATCCAGACCTTCGCGAAGGGAACGCCGTTGGCGCCTTCGCTCTGGGCGATTTCGTTTTCATGGTGCGGGAAGATGAGGTCCGGACCGCCCCCGTGGATGTCGAAGGTGTTCCCGAGCAGGTCCTGCGCCATCGCGGAGCATTCGATGTGCCAGCCCGGACGGCCGCGGCCCCACTTCGAATCCCAGGAGGGTTCGCCGGGTTTGGCGGACTTCCAGAGAACGAAGTCGAGCGGATCGCGCTTCGAGGAATCCACCTCGACGCGGGCGCCCGACTGCTGTTCGTCGAGGCGCTTCCCGGAAAGCTTCCCGTAGCCCGGGAAGCGGCGCACGGCGTAGTCGACGTCGCCGTCCTCGGCCTGATAGGCGAGGCCCTTTTCGGCGAGAAGGTCGACCAAGCGCAGCATCTGCGGGATGTACTTCGTCGCGCGGGGTTCGTGCGTGGGCGCGAGGCACCCGAGCGCGAGCATGTCTTCCTGCATGGCGCGGGCGAATTCGTCGGTGAGCTCGTCCGTCGTCACGCCCCGTTCGGCCGCGCGGCGGATGATCTTGTCGTCGACGTCCGTGATGTTGCGCACGAAGGTGACCTTGTAGCCCGACGCTTCGAGCCAGCGGCGCACGATGTCGAAGGCGACGAAGGTGCGGCCGTGTCCGATGTGGCAGTAGTCGTACACCGTCACGCCGCAGACGTACATCCGAACGTGGTTCGGCTCGATGGGCGTAAAGGGCGATTGCGTGCGGCTCAGCGTGGAGTAAATGGATAGCGCCATCTGAATTCCCTAGTCGGCGCGTCCCCCTCGGGGACGCATTGCATTATTCAGGTCGAATCGAAGCCCTTCCGTCGCGGGGAGGCCTTCGAAAAAGTAACCGAACTTTCCTGAAGGCGCCGCGAACCCTTGCGGCCCGAGACGCTTTCGCTACAATGTCGGTTTGCGGAACGTCCCAAAGTATAGACGCACCGCTTTGCCTTTTGGGCGCGGCCCCTGTGCGATTCGCGGCCGCGTCACCCGTTGAGATTACCTATTCTTCGTTGCTTCATGAAACGCTTCGCTCCCCTTCTCGTTTCGGGTTTGCTTCTCTTCTCCACGGCCGGCTTCGCCGCCTCGGAAATGGAGGAGCTCGCCGCCACGATGCAAAACGCCGACTTCTCCGTGCAGGTCGAACGACTCCTTCGCAACGGCCGTGCGCCGCAGGCGCTCGAACTCGCCGAAATCGGCATCCAGCGCAATCCCCGCAACGCGCAGCTCGTCTTCCAGAAGGCGGTCGCCCTCGAAACGATGGAGCGCACCGAAGAGGCCGCGAAGGTCCTTCGCTCGCTCATCGCCGACTATCCCGAAATTCCCGAGCCCTACAACAACCTCGCCGTGATCGAGGCGGGTCTCGGCAACCTCGAGGCGAGCGTCGAACTTCTGCAAAAGGCGCTCGTCATCAATCCCGAATTCGCGCTCGCGCGCAAAAATTTGGGCGACGTCTACCTCGCGCTCGCAGTGGAAAACTACAAGGCCGCGCAGCCCGCGCTCCCGAACAACCGCGTTCTCGCGCAGCGTCTGCGCTCGCTCGAGCGCATCCTCGGCAACTGATCTTTTCTTGGGGGCGAGCGCCCCCAATTTCATTTAAAAAGGAATTTTTTTTCGATGCAGATCCGCACCCGTTTGCTTCTCGCCGCCCTGCCCCTTTGCGCGGCTCTCTCCGTTCAGGCCGCCGCAGGCGACCCGCGCGTCGCGCTCGAAACCTCCGAAGGGCGCATCGTCGTGGAACTCGCCCCCGACCGCGCGCCGATCACCGTGAAGAACTTCCTTCAGTACGTGAAGGACGGTCACTATGCCGGCACGATCTTTCACCGCGTGATCTCGGGCTTCATGATCCAGGGCGGCGGCTTTACGGAAGACATGACGGAAAAGCCCACGCGCGCCCCGATTCCGCTCGAAGCCCGCGGCGGTCTTCCGAACGACCGCTACACGATCGCGATGGCCCGCACGAGCTATCCGCACTCGGCGACGAGCCAGTTCTACATCAACGTCGCGAACAACGACTTCCTCAACGCCGACCGCGCGCAGGACGGCAACGGCTACGCCGTCTTCGGCCGCGTCGTCGAGGGCGAAGCCGTCGTCGACAAGATCGCCGCCGTCAAGACCACCGTTCGCCGCGGCATGGGCGACGTTCCGGTCAAACCCGTCAAGATTCTCAAGGCCGAAATCCTGAAATAAGCCATCTTCGGGCCGTCTTCTTTCGGAAGGCGGCCCTTTTCGCATCCGAGGAAAACGCTCCGTGTCCGACGCCTAGATTCCCGATCCGAACCAAGTCTTCGCGCGATAGAAGCCGACAAACCGTTTTTCTTAACCGATCTTGCACCCGCAGACGCGGACAAATGCCTTCCATTTAATGGAGGGCAGCTTCGACTACACCGCGGGATCGCTCACGGGAAAAACCAGCAAGTCTTTGCCTGCTTTGGCATGGACAAAACCACGCTCAAGATAGAAACGAGTGGCCCGTTCGTTGAGTGGATGCACAACCAAAGCCGCAACCCCAATGCTTCGAGCTAACTCGCGGGTCATTGCTACAGCGACTTTTAACAAAGAAGTGCCCACACCGCATCCGGCAAATTTTTTATCCACCGCCAGACGACCCAGCAAAATCACGGGAACGGGATTCGGCATGTTTCGTCTGAATTTGGAGCGAAAATCTTCATGCTCCACGCTGTGAGCCGCCAGGCAAAAAAAGCCGGCCAACTCGCCGTCTGAGGTAGAAAGGACATACGTTCGGCTTCCTCCATGGATTTCGTTATAGAGGGCTTTTCGTACCAACCAACCATTCAGAGACTGCACCCCACAGTCAAAGGTTTGGAAGAGTACCGCGTCCGCCTGCCGAACAGGCCGCGGCGGAAGAAACGTGAAGTCAGACATCACCGCTCCCAAACAGGGACAAATTCTTCAAGTTTTCTACGCGCTTCAAGAACTTGGGGGTCCGTTTCGGGCTTCAAAACTTTTTCAAGAAAACCATCAAAAGCCTCAGCAGAGAGTCGGGTGACCCCACTTTCCTCGTTCAGCTCAATATTTAGGTTGCGGATGGCCTCAATCACCAGCGATGTCTTCGAACGTCCCGTCGAGTCTGCCAGCGATTCCAAAACAGAATTGTCGAAATCACTGATACGAAGATTTAACGTTGCCATAGTCAATTTGTACCGAAAATTGCGTTACATCAGCATACTATCATCTTAACGGGAGTTCTGCCAGCCCACAACACCGCTCGACGACGCTTGACCCATTGCAAGAGAATCCGTTCTCGCTCTTGCAGGCAACCTCGGGATTGCATTTGCCCGCAGATCAGATCTCGTCACATCAACATGACCAGCGGCGGCCGCCCGGAGGATTTCGTGCCGGACAAAAGGCCGCGGCGCACAACGCACCGCGGCCTTTGCCGTTCGGAGGGTCGCGAAGCGCCCGACGGCGCCCCGGCAAGACTTATGCCTCCAACCCCTTGGGCGGACGAATCACGAGCGAAGGCTTCGTGAGGTCCGCGTCGGGGAGCGGCGCGATCGTCGCGCGGTCGCCGTACTTCTTGCGAAGTTCGTCGATCGGACCGAATCGACGAGGCGGCCGTTCTTCTTTACGGGTTTGTACCAGGCGCCCTGCGGCACGGCGGTCACGGCAGGATCCGGCGCTTCGAAAACGACAATGCCTTCCGGCGTATGGAAGACGACGGAAGGCATTCTCTTTCGGGACGATCCGGTCGGAGCGAGGATCCGAAAGCCGAGTCACAAGCCTCAGAAACGGGTGTTGATCCCGGCGAAGAAAGTCGAGGCGTTCTTTCCCATCACCGTCGGAATGCCGGCCGTGGAGCCGCCGCCTCCGGAGAGGCTGTAGTCGGCCCGGTCTTCATTCCAGACCGCGATCGCGCCCGTGTAGACGAAGGTCTTCTTCGAGAGCGGGTATTCGTAGCGCGTACCCGCCGACAGGGCGTCGGCGTCTTCCGTCGTGCTGTTGCGCGCATAGGCGACGCTCGCCATCCAGCGCCCGCCCGCGACCGGAGCGGAGAAGCCCGCCTGCGAGACGAAGACGTTTTCGGACTGGAAGGCCGCCGGAACGGCGCCCGAAGATCGGTCGTTCCCCTTCTTCCAGGCGAAGTTGAGGGCGGGCTTGACGAACCCGAAGTCGTAGCTCACGGCGAAGTCGACCTGATAGTCGTTCCCCGAATAGTCGCGGCCCTCGGCGTCGCGGTTGAACTGCGCTTTGTGGATCCCGAAGGCGAGGACGCTCGTCAGGGCCCCGTCCGCGTAGCGGGCGGAACCGCCGTAGTAGTTGCCGCGCGTCGACGAGACGTCGCCCGAAGTCTTTTCCTTTTCGCCGAGACCGGCAAAAAGCGTAAAGACGAAGTTTCCGAACTTGGGGGATTGATAGGAAACGGCGTTCACCGAACGCGACGTGAGGTCGGAGGCGGCGCCTCCGTTCACCCCGCGAGCCGTGGGCGAAGAGAAGGTGCCCATGGCGGAACCGAGCGAAAAGCCCGAGGGGTCCATCGAGGCGAGCGCAATGAAGGTGGGCGTGTACTGGTAGCCGAACGACACGCGTCCGAAGTCGCCCGCAAGGCCCACGTAGGCGTGACGCTGGAAGATGTAGTTTTCCGCGCCGGGACCGTCGGGGGTCGACGTTCCCCGGTCGACGAGAAGGCCCCCTTCGAGCGCGAAGAAGGCCTTGAGGCCGTCGGCGAGCTGTTCTTCGCCGCGAAGGCCGTAGCACGAGGGCGATGCGCCGCCCGAAGAAAGGCGCGTCGTCGTGCCGTCGCCGTTCGAATAGGCTTCCAAATAGGTGTCGAGAACGCCGTAGGCTTCAATGTCGGCGGCCGTCACGGCGGCGACCGAGAAAAGACAGGCGCCCGCCGCAGCGGACAGTCGGATCCAATGTTGCATGGAGGGTCTCTCTGAAAGTTGGGGCGGGCGGCGTGCGCCCGCGTCTTGTTGAGGAAAGACTTCATCCTACGGCATCGGAGACCGTTTTTGTACTCATCAGTTCTTTTCGAATCACCCTTCCTTCTTCCTGACGAAAAATAATGATCGCTCGCTTCGTTTTTATTCTGTGTAAAACATGAATAAACAAATCTGTTGCGAAGATGCGAAAAAGACAGGGCTCTCCGGTACCAAATATTTTCGATACCAATCAGTACATTGGTACTCTTTAGTACGAAAATAAAAGAAAAGCACCGCAAAAACGCCCCTCTTGAACTGTCCCCACTTTGCGAGACAGATTTTTAATCGATCGGGCGTTCAAGCC
>OOBV01000083.1_pt1 | contig 92163 bp, 76 predicted proteins | sample 1671731 | NCBI WGS metagenome assembly OOBV01 (sample SAMN06348186, study PRJEB24527) | human gut metagenome | biome: human gut; feature: ankylosing spondylitis patient; material: feces | host: Homo sapiens | place: China | collected 2015-10
CAGGCTTGAACGCCCGATCGATTAAAAATCTGTCTCGCAAAGTGGGGACAGTTCACAGACGGTTCTTCGGAGGGGCTTCTTACGGTTAGGGTACACGCCCGAGGGCGACGGTCCAAGGAAGAGACGTCATACGGTATCTCTTTGTGACGCCTGAATAAACGAAGACAAGAATTCTTTTGACCGTCGCCTCAGTTTTTTCTCAATCCCAACCGATGACGTGCTTGGCGGCCTTGAGGTAGTTCACATTCGGACTCTCTTCCAAGCCGAGCGCCTTCACCGCGTCCGCCATGGCGGCATAGTTCTCGCTTTCGCAACAGGCCGTCTCCACGAGTGCGCCGTTAAACCAAACTTTGGCATATTCGCAGATGACGCCGTTTACCGAGAAGCCGTAGCGCACCTTTTCCACCTTGACGAGGGCGAGTTCGTGGGAGGACTTTACGAGACAACAGAAATCGTCAAACGTATAGCGTTCCGCTTCCAGCGGCAAATCCACGCCGAGATGCCCGAGAATGGTTCCGAGTTCCGCTTTGGCTACAGGAAACTGGAATTTGCCGCGCGGTTGGAAAATTTCGAAGCCCTCCGGCGTTTCGCCCGTCTTCGTCTTGATGTCGAGGAGTCCGTCTCGCACCTTGACGTTGGCATCATTGGTGGCCTTGGACAGGATGTAGGTTTCTTCCGGCATTACGCGTGCCTTGAAGAGTTGCGCCTTGGCCTTCCACATGTGTTCCACGACGCCGGCGATCACGTCCTTGCCGAAGACGCGGAATTCCGCGCGCGGCACGATCTTTGCGGCTTCTTCGGCCGAAGTGGCCTGGTTCTTGGAAAATACGTCACCCATGATTGCCTCCGATTTATTGTCGATCCCAAGTGGTGTAGGGGTGCTTGACGAGGTTTGAATTGAAATAGCGAGGATCCCCGGAGACCTCGTCTCCGATCCAATCGGGCTTCTCAAAGGGGGTGTCTTCGCTGGGCAGCTCGATTTCCGCGACAATCAGTCCTTTGTTGACGCCGAAGAATTCGTCGATTTCCCATACGAAGTCGCCCATCGGAATCTTGTAGCGGGTCTTTTCAATGATCGGTTTTTCGGCGAGATTGTCGAGCATGGCGACGCAGTCGTCGTACGGAATCGAATATTCGAATTCCATGCGCGTGACGCCGACGGTCGGCCCCTTCACTGTTATGACGGCTTTGTCGCCGACCGTGCGGATGCGGACGGTACGTTCCTTGGCGCTGTTGAGATAACCCTGACGGTAGTGCACACCTTCGGCGAGACGGCGCCAACCGTCACCCTTGACGAGGAATTTTCTTTCAATTTCCTTAGCCATCGCATTTCTCCTTGGATCGTCCTCCCGTCGGGATGTCCGCGGCGGTCCGGAAAATCCGATTGATTGACCTGACTTCATTTTGAAGGAGCCAAGCTATCGGAAAAATGGAGAATTTCGATTCATGGCATAACGATTCGTTATGGAAGAGGTAAGTTGCCGAGAGGCGGGAGGATGACGTCAAACAAGATCGCCCGAGGCGGAGGCGATGGCGGCTTCAAACCGTCGAAAGAGCGCCAAGAGATCGACATGGAGCGTACTTGTATCGACTGCGCCGGCCTCCCCCTTGGCTACCCGGGCCATGTGTCGGGCGACGAGTGCAAACGTATCGGAATCACGTTTTTTTATCATCAAAAGAAGAGCTTTATGGTCCCGACGCGTGTTCTTCGGATCTGTGAGCATGCGCGCAAGGAGCCGCAGTTCCCTTCCCAGGATGTCGTGCTGAGTCTTGAGTTCGGCAAGGCCGGCCGAAGTGAAGAAACAATTGTCGCGGCATTTGCGTCGTTCGATCGCAGAAACGATTTCGGAGAGGATGTTGACGGAAAAGGAAAGCCCGTCGTTGGCAGAGTTGACGCCCTGCCAGGCCCTCGCTTCGCGGGCGGTGAGGCCTCTGCGGATCAGAACGTCGAGAAAGCGTTCGACCGATCGGCAACGACGTACGAGCATTGTCAGGTCTTCGTGGTAGGAAAGGAGAACGCCGGCAGGCGGATTGCTTGTGAGCAGATCTTCGATTCGCTCCCAGAATCGGAGAAGGAAGTCGGTCGTCTTGGCAATTTCCTGACGTGACAGCTCAATGGCGGTCGTGGAGGACAGCATGTTTTCTTCGAAGAGGAGCTGTACTTCCGTCGATGGAAAAACGGCTTTGGAGGGAAGGCGTTTTTCCACAAAACAAGCGACGGGGTGCAGAAAGCCGAGTCCCGCGAGGCCGACAACAGCGTTGAAGACCAGGTGAAAATTCACGAGTCCGTCGGGCATTTCCGAAAAGAAAAGTTTGATCTCGGGAAACGCGACGAGGAGAAAGACGCCCGCAACAAACCCTGTGCTTCGGAAGACGAAATTGCCGACCGGCGCACGGCGCGCGATTCTCGAACTACTCAGGGTCGTGAGGCAGGAGAGAAGGGCGCTTCCAAAATTGGCCCCGAGCACAACCCAAAGGCCGGCTTCCGTACTTAAAACACCGCTCGTCGCCATACCCGACGCCACGGTCACGACGGCCAGACTCGAAAAGCAGAGAAGGGCGAGAATCGCCCCGATGAGGGACGAAAGCGTCGCGCTCGCGCCGATCGATGCAAAAATCTCGAGCATCTCGCCGCTTTCCTTGATCGGGGCGGTCGTCTCCACGATGAGGCGAAGAGACATCATCACGAATGCGAGTCCGAGGAGAATTCGACCAAATTGACCGAGACGTGTGTCCGGACGGCGGGAAAAGAGAAAGACTCCGGCGATCGTCAGGATCGGTACGAGCGGTGAAAGATCCAGACTTAAAATCCGCACGATGAATGCGCTGCCGAGGTCGGCGCCGAGTACGCAGGAAAGAGCGATGGCGGTGGAAACCAGCCCTTTGTTTTGCAGGCCCGCGATGAGGAGTGAACTTGCGGTGGAACTCTGCAGGAGGGAGGCCAGTCCGAAGCCGGCAGCGAAGCCTTCGAAGCGATTGTTAAGCCGCGTGGAGAGCCACGTGCGCAGGTTGTCGCCGAAGGTGCGCAGAATCCCGGTCTTTACCATGTAGAGCCCCCAGACGAGGAGTGAAACCGCTCCGGCCAGCGATATCAGAGTCATCCCAGGCATGTGTTTTCCTCCTCCCGTCTTCGTAAGCTCTTGCTCCGGCCGATCGCCGTCAGGAATCCCTTCTTGCCCCTAGGGTACGTCAATGCAGAAAGCCGCAAAAAGGCTTTTTCTATTGAAAGGTATAATGAACGCTTATGAGTCAGGTTTCCTGCATCTTTTTCGAAGCCGGAGATTATTCATGATCGTTTTCAATCACCTGCGAACCTTCATTGCCGTTGCGCGTTTCGGAAGTTTTACACGGGCCGCCTGGCAGCTTTGCATTACGCAGCCCGCCGTGAGCGGACATATCGCCGCTCTCGAAGAGGCGCTGGGTGCGAAACTTTTCAACCGAACGGGACGCGAGATCGTTCTGACCGATTCCGGCCGCGTGGTGCTCAAGGCCGCACACGACATCATGGAGCGGCTTGATCTGATGCAGCGCGAACTCGATGACATCACGACGCTCAAAGGGGGGACGATCCGCATCGGCGCATCGCGCATCATCGGCGTCTACCTGCTCCCGAAAATCGTCACCGCTTTTCGGGAGAAATTTCCGGAAATCGAGATTCAGCTCTCCATTCACTCCGCGCGCTCCATTGCCGAATCCGTTCTCGAAAACGCCTTCGACATCGCGGTGGTAGCGGAAGGCGATCAATTTTTCTCCACGAATGTAGGCGTCAAGTCGATCGGAACGGATCCGCTCGTCGTCATTGCTTCACCCGCCTACGTACAACGCCATTTCGGACGCAACGAGCTTTCGGTCGAAGAGGTGAGCCGGGAGCAGTTCATCCTTCCGGAAAGCACTACGGCTTCCGCTCAGAATCTTCGACGCGAGCTTGACAAACTCGGTCTGCACGTGAAAAGCACTATCGAAATTGGAGAGGCGGGCGGCATCAAGCGCGCCGTGGAGGAGGGGGCGGGACTCGCCGTCATTTCCCGATTTGTCGTGGAGCGCGAACTGACTGAAGGACGCCTTGCGGAGCTGCAGATTGAAGGTTGGACGCCTCGCCGACAAATTCTCATGTTATGGCGTCACGATCGAAGATTCTCGAAAAGCACGGAGGCCTTCATGCGATTTTTGATGAAAAAACTTCGTGAGGAAGAGAATGCGGAGAGAAAAACGAAAAACTTGGCGACTGCCGAGGCATAACGGTTTGTTATGCGTTGAATCAGAAGGTTCCATGGAAGAGACTGGCCAGGTTGCGAGAATGATCTCATATCACTTTTTTCGCAACATCCAACCTTCTTTGGAGGACCTATGACCGCCAAAGTACAAGCAACCGCGGCGCCTGCGAGCGAATCCTATGATCCGCTCGACATGAACGCCTATTCGCTCAACCGCCTGCCCAAGCGCCCCCTTTCGGCCGCGGGCAAGTTCTTCCGAGTATGGGGGCTGCCCATTGCGGCAGTGCTCTTCGTCTGCACGGCGTATCTTTTCCAGTTTCCGATTTTGGACGAGCGCCAACAGATTATGTTCGGTTTGTTCGCCACCGCACTCTTTCTCTGGGTGTGCGAAGCCATCCCGAACTATCTGACTTCGATGCTTCTCATCTGCGGTCTCGTGCTCACCGGCATTCTGAAGGCAAAGCCGGCTATGGCCACCTTGGGCGACCCGGTCATTTGGCTGAACGTATCCGCCTTCATCATGGCGAGCGCCATGGTGAAAACCGACCTTGTCAAGCGCGTGGCGCTTTGGCTCATCCTGCGCTTCGGGAAGAACGCGAGTTCGATTTTCCTCACTTTCCTTGCGATCAACACGATTTTGGCCGCCTTCGTAAATGCTACGGCCGCCAAGGCGGCGCTCATGATGCCGATCTTCATGGTCGTTTCAGCGATTTACGGCGCTCCGGGAACGGACAAGACAAACAATTTCGCGCGCAACCTCGTGCTGCACAACCTGCTCATGATCAACGCCACCTGCAACGCGTTCATGACGGGGTCGGGCGCCAATCTCCTCGGCGTTGCTCTCCTTGCCGGCGCCGGCGTTTCGATTTTTTATTTTGACTGGCTTGCCGCGGGTCTTCCTTTGGTGGTGGGCTTTGGCGTCCTCTCCTATCTGATCGGCGTTCGCTTTGTCTTTCCGCTCACTGAGGAGGACAAACAGCCGAAGCTCTCGGGCGGACGTGAGGCGCTTGAGCGCGCCTATGAGGAACTCGGCGGTCTCAAGACCAACGAAATCAAGGCCGCGGTCGTGTTCCTCCTTGTGTTGCTCGTGTGGGCGACCGACAAACTCCACGGTCTCAATTCCACGATCGTTGCCATGCTCGGCGCACTCGTGATGCTTGCACCGCAGGCAAAAATCGTTTCCTGGAACGACGTCGACATCCCTTGGCACCTGATGATCTTCTCGGCGGGGGCTTATTCGCTCGGAGCGGGTCTTAAGGCGACGGATCTGATGGCCGTGCTGACGACGCACCTCATGGATCTCCTCGGCATGGATACGATGAGCTACTTTGAGCTCTACGCCGTTTTGACCGGCATCTTTATCGTCAGCCACTTCATCTTCCAGTCGAAGAACATGCGCACGATCATCTTCATGCCGATTGTGATCGGCATCGCGCAGACGCTGCACATCGACATTCTGGCGCTGGGTCTTCCCGTCGCGCTCTGCATCAACGTTTGTTGGTCGCTTCCCTTCAACGCGAAGCCAAACGCCATGCTGTACGGCACGAACAAGTACACCATGGCCGAGTCCTTCAAGTACGGCTTCGTGATGTCGGTTCTCTACTGGGTGCTTCTCCTTCTTGCGGGCGGGACGTACTTCCAGTGGTTAGGCATCACTCCGGGCTTCTTCTAAGCGCTTGCGCTCATCTCTTCCGGACGGGCTCCGCAGTCGGTTTACGCTGACGGCGGGGCCTTTTGTTTTCGGAGTGCGGGAAAAGGGAGCTTTGATCCGAGTGTCCGTCGGCCGTCCCCCGGTCGATGAGGGGGAGAAAGGTTTTCGACGGTCCCAAGAAAGCCTTGAAGAGAAGGAAGATAGACGCAAGAAATTCCGTACAATGCAGGTTTTCTCAATTTCTAAAGGATGATGATGGAAAAGACCGAACTGACGCTCGAAGATTTCGGACGCGATTCGATCGAACGCATGGAAAAGGCTCTCGACCGTTTTGCCCGTGGGGAAGGTCTATGCGTGGTGGACGACGAGGACCGCGAAAACGAGGGCGACCTCATTTTCAGCGCCGAACATCTCACCGAAGAACAGGTGGCGCAGATGATCCGCGACTGCTCGGGGATCGTGTGCGTATGCCTCACGGAGGAGGCCTGCGACCGCATGGCGCTGCCGCCCATGGTCGAAGACAACACCAATACGCAGGGCACTGCCTTTACGGTGGCGGTCGAGGCCGCCGAGGGCGTGACGACGGGCGTGAGCGCGCACGACCGGCTCCTCACGATCAAGGCCGCGGCCAATCCCGAAGGGAAGCCCTCGGACCTTCGCCGTCCCGGCCACGTCTATCCGCTTCGCGCGCGAAAGGGCGGCACCCTCGTTCGCCGCGGTCATACGGAATCCTCCATCGACCTCTGCCGTCTCTCGGGCCTTCACGAGGCCGGGGTGCTCTGCGAACTCATGAACCCCGACGGAACGATGATGCGTCTTCCCGAAGTGGCCCGCTACGCCAAGGACCACGACATGATGCTCATCTCGGTCGAGGACATCGTCACCTACCGCCGCGCGAAGGGACTTTGATGTCCCGACGCCTTGCCGCCCGAACTTTCGGGCGGCAAAGTGCGAGAATGAGAGGCGACCGCCTCTCTTTCCTTTCAACTTCGTCATGCGAATCAAAGAGCTCTCCCAACTCTCGGGCATGGCCGCTTCGGCCATCCGTTTCTACGAGGACGAAGGACTTCTTCCGCCCGTCCGCCGCAGCGACAACGGCTACCGCAGCTATGGAAACGATCATGTGGAGCGTCTGCGCTTCATTCAGCGCTGCCGTTCGCTCGACATGTCGCTCGAAGACATCCGCAGGATGACGGGACTTCTCTTTCAGAACGTTGAGGCGGATCCCGACGAAGTACACGACATCGTCGAGGAGCAGCTCGCCGTCGTCGACCGCCGCATCGCCGAACTCAATCTCATGCGGGGCGAACTTCTTTCGCTTCTCGACCGCTGCCACCACGGGCATCATCACGCTTTGGGCGAAGTCTGCGGCGTGGTCGACGCGTTGCGTCATGAATCCTAAACCCAAGGCCATCCCGTGCCCAAGAACACCACAGAACTCTTCGGATTGCTGAGTTTCCTCGCGATCCTCGCGCTCTTTTTGCATTCCGTCTGGAAGTTTTCGCGCCGCTTTCCGAACGCGGACGACCGCGCGCCCACGGGCGTCGACGGAGGACTTCTGCTTCTCATGACGGGGTGCGTCACGCTCACCGTTTGGTTCGCCGCGACGATCGCGGCGCGTGCGCCCCTCTACGCCTCTCTCTCGGGCGGGGAACTTCTTTGGACGGCGCTTCCCGAGGCGCTCTCGGGACTGGGCTTTCTCTGGGCGTCGCTTCGCATCGTGACGGGGCGAAAGCCTTCCGTCAAGGTCGAGGTTGCGCTGGCGCTCCTCGCGGCGGGGCCCGTCGGCGCGGGTCTTCTTCCGGCTCTTCGCGGTGAGGCGGAGTGGGCGTTCACCCTCTCGATTTCGGCCTTCGCGCTCTGGGGAGCCTTTTACGTCCTCCGAAGCGTGCGCGCCCGCCACGTTTTCGGGTGAGCGAACTTCTTGTTTTTCCCTATACGCAAAGGGCCCCGGCGAAAACCGGGGCCCTTGTTGCAAAACGGTCGCAAAGGAAGTTTTATTCCTTCACTTCGAAGGTTTCCTCTTCGCTCAAGAGACCGCCGCGGATCACCTGAACAGGACGCTGGCAGCGGAATTCGAGCCAGGCGGTGGAGGGAGCGGAGCCGTCTTCGTGCGCGTCCACGGCGCCCGAGAGCGGAAGCATGCCGAGCTCTTCGCGCTGGCAGATGTCGCGGGCGCGCTGCTGCAGGGCTTCGTTGATCTGCGTCGCGCGGACGCTGCCCGGCCACTTGAAGTCGAGGCGCCAGACGTTGCCGACGACGTTGGAGAGGCGTTCTTCGCGGCCCGCGAAATTGCGGCTTTCTTCTTGGATGGCCTGGCAGCCCGTGAGGGTCGTGAGGGCGACAAGGCTGAGGAGAATCGGTGCGGTGAGGCTTTTGCGCATGACGTGAAACTGTAGGTTCAAAAAAGGGCGGCCTCGTCGCCGCCGGAATCCGAACATTGTACTTCGAGCGGCCTCCTTCGGGAGCGAAGGATTTGCAACGAGTCGAAAAGGGAGGACGAAGGGGAGGGATCCGCCGCGAGGACGAAATCTTAGGAAAAAAGCGGCGGGCTTCAGAAAGGATGGGTGTTCTGAAATCTATTGCGGGACAATTGAATGCCTTGACGTCCGTTGCGTCGGAGTCCCAAGGGGGAGCGGCGATTTATAAGGAAACCTTAATTTCCCCGAACTAGACTCCATGGCCATAGAATCGGCCTTCCGAGCCGAGAGCGGACGGGGCTTTCCCCGACCGAAAACAAGAATCCACCCTTACCTCAAAACGAAACGATACTCAATGAGCGCATTGATCGAAGTCTCGGGTCTCACCTGCGAACGCGGGGAAAGAACCCTGTTCGAGGGGCTTTCCTTCTCCGTGGAAGCCGGCACGCTCGTGCGCATTGCCGGATCGAACGGCGCGGGCAAGACGACGCTTCTGCGTCTGATGACCGGGCTCATGCGCCCCGTTGAGGGCGAAGTCCGCTGGCGCGGCACGCCCGTGCAGAAGGCCGCGCAGGACTTCTGGAAGGAGCTCTGCTACATCGGCCACCGAAACGGCGTCAAGGACGACCTCTCGGTCCTGGAAAACGTTCTCCTCAACGCCCGCATTGCTTCGCTCTCCGTTACCGAAGAGGAGGCGCTTGACGCGCTCGACGCCGTGGGGCTCTCGGAATTTCTCGAAGTGCCCGCGGGCCAGCTCTCGCAGGGCCAGCGCCGCCGCGTGGCGCTCGCGCGCCTGTGGCTCTCCCGCTCCGTTGCGCTCTGGGTGCTCGACGAGCCTTTCACGGCGCTCGACGTCAAGGGCGTGGCGCGTCTCGCGAAGCTCATCGGCGAACACGTGGAGGAGGGCGGCATCGTCATGCTCGTCACCCACCAGGAAGTGCCCGTCGAAAACGCGCGCCTCATGGTGATCGAACCCGAACGCTGGTCGCCGAGAAAGCGCACCGCCGTCGAGGCGGCGCTGGACGACGAAGCGGCGCAGAACGCCGAACCGGTCTGAGGAGAGAAATCATGTGGCAGCTCTTTCTCACCATTCTTCGCCGCGACCTGATGCTTGCGCTTCGCCGCAAGTCCGACCTCGCTCAGGTGATCTTCTTCTTCGCCGTCGTCGTGACGCTCGTGCCTCTGGGCGTGGGCGCCGAAACGAATACGCTGCGTGCGATCGCCCCGGGTGTCGTGTGGGTGGCGGCGCTTCTTGCGGCCCTCCTGTCGCTTCCGCGCATGTTCGCGGCGGACTTCGCCGACGGCACGCTCGAGCAGATGCTCGTCGCCGCGGAACCCCTTCCCGTCATCGTTTTTGCGAAGGTCATCGCGCACTGGCTCGTCACGGGCGTGCCGATGACGGTCTTCGCGGCCCTTTTCGGCGTGATGTTCGACCTCTCGCTCGACGTGACGCTCGTCCTCGTCGCAAGCCTTGCGGTGGGGACTCCGATTCTGAGCTTCATCGGCGCGATCGGCGCGGCGCTTACGCTCGGCCTTCGCGCGGGCGGGGTGCTCACGAGCCTCCTTGTCTTGCCGCTCTACATTCCGGTTCTGATTTTCGGTTCGGGCGCGGCTTCGGCCGTCGCCGTCTCGATGAGCCCCACGGCGCATTTCCTCATCGTCGGGGGCCTCACGCTCGCGACGGCGGCGCTCAGTCCGATGGCGGTTTCCGCGGCGCTTCGCATCGCCGAACAATGATTTTCCAAACTCCAGGGTGAGCCATTTATGTCGATTACGAGTCCTGAAGGCTTCTACCGTGCGGCGGGCAAGTGCATCACGCCCCTCATGGTCCTCGGCCTCCTTCTCTTTGTCGTCGGTTTCTACATGGGCTTCTTCGAATGCCCGATCGACTACAAGCAGGGGAATTCCTACCGCATCATCTTCATTCACGTCTCCGCCGCGTGGATGTCGATGCTCCTCTACATCCTGATGGCCGTGTGCTCGGCAATCGGACTGCTGCGAAACAGCCGGCTCGCCTTCATCCTCTCGCAGGCGATGGCGCCGACGGGGGCGCTCCTTTGCTTCATCGCGCTCTTCTCGGGCGCCTTCTGGGGCCGTCCCACCTGGGGCACCTACTGGGTTTGGGACGCCCGTCTGACGTCGGCCTTGATCCTCTTCTTCCTCTACCTCGGATTCATGGCGCTTCACACCGCGATCGACGACAAGCGCCGCGCCGACCGCGCCGCGTCCGTGATCTCGATCGTCGGCGTCATCAACGTGCCGATCATCTACTTCTCGGTGCAGTGGTGGAACACCCTCCATCAGGGCGCCTCGATCACGACCAAGGGTTCGTCCATGGCCGAAATCATGCTCTACACGCTTCTCGTCATGGTGGCGGCGGGCATGTGCTACGGGACGGCCGCCGTGCTCTCGCGCGCCCGCACGATCATTCTTGAACGCGAACGCCGCAGCGACTGGGCGCTCGAAGCCGCCAAGGGAGGCAAACTGTGAACTGGGCAAGCTTTTCCGACTTCCTGACCATGAACGGTCACGGCTTTTACGTGTGGTGCGCCTACGGGGCGCTCCTCATCGGGGTCGTCGCCGAACTGATTTCTCTCAAGCGTCGCCGCGGGGCGATTCTCACCCGTCTGCGCCGCGAAGCCCGCAACCGCAATCTTGAAAAGGGGAACTGATCCATGGATTCCAAGACCAAAAAACTCGCCCTGATCGGCGCCGCCGTCGTGGTGGTGGGCGCGGGCGTGACGATGGCCCTGCAGGCCTTCAACGAAAACCTCGTCTTCTTCTTCTCGCCCACGCAGGTGGCCGCGAAGGAAGCCCCGGAAGGCCGCACCTTCCGCCTGGGCGGCGTCGTCGAACCGGGTTCGGTTGAACGCCAGAAGGACGGCGTGACGGTCACCTTCAAGATCACCGATACGGCGCAGAGTGTGCCCGTTCTCTACAAGGGCATTCTCCCCGACCTCTTCTCCGAAGGGCAGGGGGTCGTGGCGCAGGGCAAGCTTGATTCGGCCGGCGTCTTCACCGCCTCCGAAGTGCTCGCCAAGCACGACGAAAACTACATGCCGCCCGAGGCCGCCAAGGCGCTTGAAGACGCCCACAAGGCCGGCGTGGCGAAGAAGGCCGCCGAAGAGGCCGCCAAACAGAACGTCAAGTCCTAAGCCGCAGGCTTCGGACCTGACACCCAACAGGCGCAGGGTCGGCCCGTTTCGGGACCGGCCCCTTTTGGGATTGAGGAGGCCCCGCTCGAAAGTCTCCTCGGACGAGTTTCCAAACTCTTTTCATTCACCGGAGATACACAAGTGATTCCTGAAATCGGTCACTTTGCACTCATCCTCTGCCTGGCGCTCTCGATCGTCCAGGGGGTGGTGCCCCTCATCGGCGCGGCCAAGGGCAACCGCGCGCTGATGGCGGTGGCGCGGCCCGCGGCGATCGCGAACGCCCTCTTTGGCACGATTGCGTTCGGCTGTCTGGCGTATTCGTTCTACGTCTCGGACTTCTCGGTCCTCAACGTGGCGAACAACTCCAACTCGATGCTGCCTTGGTACTACAAGGTCGCCGCCACCTGGGGCAGCCACGAAGGCTCGATCCTCTTCTGGGTCGTGACGCTCGGCTGGTGGTCCGCCGCGGTCGCCTTCTCGGCCAAGAAGCTTCCCGCCGAAATGACGGCCCGCGTCACGGGCGTGATGGGGCTCGTCGCCATGGGGTTCCTCACCTTCATGCTCTTTACTTCGAACCCCTTCCTGCGTCTCTTCCCGGCCCCCGCCGAAGGCGCGGACCTGAATCCGCTTCTGCAGGACCCGGGGATGGTCTTCCATCCGCCGCTTCTCTACCTCGGCTACGTGGGCTTCTCGGTGCCGTTCGCCTTCGCGATCGCCGCGCTCATTTCGGGGCGCCTTGACGCCGCCTGGGCGCGCTGGATGCGCCCGTGGACCACGGCCGCCTGGATTCTGCTCACGCTCGGCATCGCGCTCGGCTCCTACTGGGCCTACTACGAGCTCGGCTGGGGCGGCTGGTGGTTCTGGGACCCGGTGGAAAACTCCTCCTTCATGCCGTGGCTGACGGGCACCGCCCTCATCCACTCGCTCGCCGTGACGGAAAAGCGCGGGTGCTTCCGCATCTGGACGGTGCTTCTTGCGATCCTCACGTTCTCGCTCTCGCTCCTCGGCACCTTCCTCGTTCGCTCGGGCGTTCTCACCTCGGTGCACGCCTTCGCGACCGATCCGGAGCGCGGCCTCTTCATTCTCGCCTTCCTCATCATCGTGATCGGGCTCTCGTTCCTGCTCTTTGCCTGGCGCGCCCCGACCGTGGGCCTCGGCGGGAACTTCGGGATGATCTCGCGCGAATCGATGCTCCTCGTCAACAACGTTCTCCTCGTCGTGGCGATGGGGGCGGTCCTTCTCGGCACGCTCTATCCGCTCTTCCTCGACGCCCTGAACGCGGGCAAGATCTCGGTCGGGCCTCCGTACTTCGACGCCGTCTTCGGGCCCCTGATGCTCCCGCTCGTCTTCCTCATGGGCGTGGGTCCGCTCGCGCGCTGGAAGGAAGCCGATCCGAAGCACCTCACGAAGTCCCTCCTCTGGGCCATGATCGTCTCGATCGTCTTCGGCGCCGCCATTCCGCTCCTCATGGGCGAATGGAGCAACTGGGTGTTCGTCGGCTGCACGCTCGCCTTCTTCGTCGTCTTCGGCGCCGTCGAAGCCTTCCGTCAGCAGATCCGCCACGGCGAAGGCAGCGTCGTCTCGAAGCTCCTTCGTCAGCCGCGCGCCTATTGGGGCATGCACATCGCCCACATCGGCGTGGCCGTCTTCATCATCGGCGTTGCGCTCGTCAAGGGCTATCAGTCCGAACGCGACGTGCAGATGTTCGTGGGCGAAACCGTGACGGTTGCGGGCTACACCTTCGAATTCAAGGGCGTGACGAGCACGCGCGGCGCGAACTACACCGCCGACCGCGGCGAATTCGTGCTCTCGCGCGACGGCAAGGTTCTTGAAACCCTGCACCCGGAAAAGCGCAAGTACTTCAGCTCGAACTCCATGCCGATGACCGAAGCCGCGATCCGTCACTCGATCACGGGCGACGTTTACGTGAGTCTCGGCGTTCCGACTTCGGACGGCGGCTGGGTGGTCCGCGCCTATTCGAAGCCCTACGTGACCTGGATCTGGTTCGGCTGCATCATCATGAGCATCGGCGGGCTCTGGGCCGCTTCCGACCGTCGCTTCCGCTCGAAGAAGCGCAAGGACGCCAAGACGCAGGCCGCTGTCGCCTAAACGGATGAATCGGGGCGGTGCCGCCGCCCCAAGGAAACTGACATGAAAGCGAAATTTCTCATTCCCTTCGGCATCTTCATCGTGCTTGCCGGGTTCCTCTTCAAGGGCCTTTATCTCGACCCGCGGACCCTTCCGTCGGTTCTGATCAACAAGGAACTCCCGCCCTTTGAACTGCCCACCCTGTGGGATCCCAACACGACCTTCAAGACCGAGGACATGAAGGGCAAGGTCTGGATGCTCAACGTCTGGGCCACCTGGTGCGTTCCCTGCAAGCAGGAACACCCCTACATGGTGAACCTCAAGCGTCGCGGCCTCAAGACCCCGATCATCGGCTTCGTCTACAAGGACAACACCGGCGCCGCCGCGCAGATGCTCAAGACTTCGGGCAACCCGTACGACAACGTCATCTACGAAACGAAGAACAAGGTCGGCATCGACCTCGGCGTCACGGGCGTGCCGGAAACCTTCATCATCGACAAGAAGGGCGTCATCCGCGCCAAGGTGAGCTATCCGATCCAGGACGAAATCTGGTTTGACCAGATGAAGCCCCTGATCGACAAACTGGAGGCCGAATGATGAACGTGAAGTCTCTTTTTCTGACGGCGCTTCTCGCCGTGTCGGTGGCTTCTCCCCTCTGCGCGCGCGAAGCGGCGCCGACCGCCTTTGACCCGGTCGCGCACAAGCGCGTCGTGGAAGTTTCCGAGCAGCTCCGCTGCCTCGTCTGTCAGAACCAGTCGATCGCCGAATCGAACGCCGAACTCGCCGTCGACCTTCGCAATCAGGTGATCGAGCAGGTGAAGGCCGGCAAAACCAATCAGGAAATCGTCGACTACATGGTCGAGCGCTACGGGGACTTCGTCCTCTATCGTCCGCCCTTCAAGACGAGCACCGTGATTCTCTGGGTGGGCCCGGTCGTCCTCTTCCTGGGCGGTCTTCTCGCCTTCTGGATCAACCTGCGCCGCCGCAAGCAGACCGTTACCGAGAGCACCAAGCCGCTTTCCGAAGAGGAAAAGGCCCTGGCCGAAAAAATGCTCGGCAAAGATAAGAAGGAGTAACCCGCCGTGCTCACCACGTTTATTGTCATTGCCGTCCTCATGTGCCTCGTCGCCTGCGCGGCCGTGGGTCTTCCCCTCTGGTTCGGCAAGAAGGACGAGGGCGAAGCCAACCGCCGCGAAATGACGCTCAACATTCTGCGTCAGCAGGCCGAAGACCTCGAAGAGGACCGCAAGGCGGGCCGCATCGACGAGGACGAATACGAAGAGACGCGCCTTGAACTCGAGCGCCGCGTGCTCGAGGAAACGCGTCACGACGAAAAGGTCGAGGCGCAGAACCATTCGTCGCTCTCGCGCATCCTCGCGGTCGTGCTCGTCATCCTGATCCCCGCGTCCGCCGCCACGGGCTACATGGCGCTCGGGCGCTACACGGCGATGGACGAACACTTCCTCGAAATGATGGAAGCGCAGAAGAAGACCTCGGGCGGGCATTCCGCCGCCGAAATGTCGCGCATCATCGATCAGCTGAAGGACCGTCTCGAAAAGAACCCGATGGACCCCGAAGGCTGGTTCATGCTCGCGCGCACCACGGCCTCGGTGAACCGTTTTGACGAATCCGTCGAAGCCTTCCGCCGTCTCTCGGAAATCGTCCCGAACAACGCCGACATCATCGCCGACATGGCCGACATGATGGCCGCCGCCAACGGCAAGGTCATCACGCCCGACGTCGAGAAGCTCCTCAACAAGGCCCTCTCGATCGACCCCGATCAGTGGAAGGCTCTCGCGCTTCTCGCGATCCATGCCTGGGACAAGGAACAGTACGCGCGTGCCGCGGAACTCTGGGAGCACCTCCTTCTCGTCGTGCCGCCGGAATTCCCGGACATCGAGCAGATCCGCGCCAACATCAACGAAGCCAAGCGCTTGGGCGGCGTGAACGACAACGTCGCGCGCATCTCGGGCGACGCCGAGGGCGGCAAGGCCGCCGCCTCGCAGGGGGCCGCCCCCGCCGACAAGACGCCGGTTCCGACCGTCAACGCCACGGCCGAATACTTCGTGGCTGGCACCGTGACGCTCAGCCCCGAGCTCAAGGACAAGGTGAAGCCCGACGACGCCGTCTTCATCTACGCGCGTCCCGTGACGGGTTCGAAGATGCCGCTCGCCTTCGTGCGCGTGACGGTGAAGGATCTTCCCTACAACTTCGAACTCAATGAAAACATGACGATGGCGATGGGAGCCGAAACGATGGAAAACCACAAGGAAGTCGTGGTCGGCGCCCGCATCTCCAAGACCGGAAACTTCATGCCGCAGGCGGGTGACCTCGAAGGCGAAATGAAGCAGCCCGTGGCCGTCGGAGACCGGGGCATCGCCCTCATGATCAACGGCGTTCGCAAGTAAAGCGACACCTGCGTCACTTCCAAGCCGTCCCGGATTCGTTCGGGGCGGCTTTTTTCTTACAACGAAAAACGGACCCCGCCGCGAGGCAGAGGTCCGTCTTGAGAAAGCGATGAAGACGTCCGATCAGCGGAACGTCGTGAGCTTCCGTTCGAGCACGGCGGCGAGGCCTTCGATCAGACCGTCGACGTCGAAGCGGTCGAACTGTTTGTCTTCCTCGCGGAAGAGCCGGTTGTTCGTATGTGCGGAAACGTCCACTTCGCAGAGCTTGACGCCTTCCCGGTTGTAGGCCGTAGCGCGAATCATGAGTTCGGTGCGCGTGGGAAGGTTGAGCGTGCGTTTGTCTCCCTTGAGAACTTCATAGGGATAGACCCGACGGACCTCCACGTTGATCTTTTCCCCGTTGCGGGAGGTGCCGTTGCGAAGGTACTCGAGGCTGTAGCGCACGGCCTTGCTGAAGGCGGATCCGGCTTCTTCCTCAGGGAGGCTGTAGGAGAGAGTGACGCTACCGTAGGGACGCACCGGCTTGTTGAGCCAGGTGAAACCCACCGTGACGTAGGGAAGGGGCGAGCGCTCGGAGCCGAACTTGTTGAATTCGACGCTGTCGTAGTTTCTGCAGGCCGGGATCAAAATGGGCTCTTCCTGCACCTTGTTCGCAAGGCGAAGCGTGATGAGTTTCGAGAGGCGCTTTACGTGGTTGTTGACCGCCCGGCGGACGCTGCCGTCGTCGTTCACGAGCGTCGAATACTTCAGATTCGGCGTGACGAGGAATCCCGTTTCGTCGTACTGAACGTTGGCGTACACTTTGTCCTGGCGATGAATGACGTCCGCGCGCAGCGTGCCGTTCGCCTCTTCGCAGATGAGCCAGTCGTTGCGGTGGGCCGCCTGGATGGCAGCGTTGCGGATTTGGGCGATCGTCTTGTTATTGGCTTCGCCGCTGAATTCCATGGGTTCGCGCTTGCTCGCACAGCCGCTCACAAGAAGGGAGCCCGCGAGGACGGCTGCGAGGAAAAGTTTCGTCTTATTCACTTTCTTCTCTCAAAAAGTCTTGTTGCACAGTCTCAAGAAACGAGAGGCGTTTCACCGAGGTCCGGCTAGTATAGAAAAAATCCTGGGAGAGAGGGAAGATCGGGAATCCCCCGCAAAATTGCCGTGAACGGCGCGCAGTGTGCCGCCTTGTTGCGTACGACGGACAGAGGAAATTGAGGGAGGTGTTGGTTGATGCAAAATTTTCAAAGAGGACTGTAGTTTTTTGCATCAATTAACTCCGTCACCGAGTCCTCGCCGTTGCCAATCTGCGGCTCGAGCGGGGGAGCCGCAGGCAATGACAGTGAGAAGGTGGTTGGAAAAACACCCGCAACGTTGCCACAAACGGCGCGCCTCGTCGTCGCGCCGTGTAGTCGGTGGCTTTCCTCAGACTTTTGCTTCCAGCAGTGTTCCGTTGAGATATTTCGCAAACAACGGGATCGTGAAATCGATATAGCCAAGTTGCGTACTGTAAACCGTTCCCTTTTTGATCAGATTGTCCCGAATGCGCGAGCAGGAACTGGCAGAACGTCCGAAAATGGCGGCAACATCCCCGACACGATACGGGGCCGAAGGCAATTGGCTCATTGCCTTAACGTATTCGACCTCTGTTGCGGTCAGGCGATTGAAACGAACAATGCCGTCGATCATGGACTCAACGGCAGGTCGATAGGCCTTCCGGATGTCCGCAAGCGTGATGGCCGGCGGTTGCGCTTCTTGCCAGGAATAGAAAGCCAAGGCCTGGATGAAGAAAGGATACCCGCGTGTAATTTCGGCGATCTTGTCCAGGGCTTCCGTTTCGATGGTGACGCCCCTTTGTTCAACCGGAATGCGAATGGCCTGATTGATGGCGTCGTGCGACAAAGGGCCGATCCTTCTCCAGTCAAACAATCTCTCGGCATAGGATTTTGTTTCGCCGGCAAGTTTGGCGACTTGAGGCAACCCCGCGCCGATCAGAACGACAGAAAGTCCCCGTTGGGACATTTTGTGCATGGTCACAATCAGTGCGCCCAACTCGTCTTTGGTCAGACACTGAACCTCGTCGATCAAAAGAATCCTAACCTTGGATTGTTTCAGGGCCGCTTTGCCGATGAGCTCGAACATGTCGGGCAGGTCGAACTCCAAATTGCCGCTGTCGGCGACACCGGGTTCCGGAGCCGTTTCGATCGAAATTTCAACACCACGGAAGGAGATTTTGAAGGTTTGAGCGAAATTTCTGAGCGCTCGGAAACCCTTGGCAACGATGTCTTTGGCCAACTCGGCTTTTGAGAGTTTTCGAAGCGTGGTACCCAACAAAGGAAAAAGAAGTTCCGTGAGCGGACGGCCTTCTTGCGCCTCGATCATCGAGACCACGCATTTGGCTTCGTCTTCCGCGTCTTGAGCAATTTTGTTGAGCAGAACCGTTTTGCCTACGCCACGCAATCCGATGAACATGAACGAGCGCGGAGGGATGCCCTCCAAAGCTCTTTGGTAGGAAATGGTGACGTCACGTAGAACGCCGTCTCGACCCGCCAGTTTCGGCGGCGTGACGCCGTCGCCGGTGACAAAAGGATTTTTATGGGCCTGCATGGTGAAAGAGTCGGAAAGAAGAGAGTCCTGCGCCACGTTGTTTACGAAAGAGAATCTTCACTGCGGTTCAGTCATGCGCAATGATGATCAGCGAATCCCTTTAGCATAACGAAACCTCTTCTCCTGCATCCGTTCTGGAAAATAAAAAGCGCCGTTTCCTTCAAAGGGTAAACGGCGCTGGGTGTCGTTGTCAGACGCGGTATGGCTTAGCGGACGCCCACGAGTTCCACGTCGAAGATGAGCGTGGCGTAGGGCGGGATGACGCCGGGATAGCCGTCGGGACCGTAGGCGAGGTTGTAGGGGATGCGAAGGATGCGCTTGCCGCCCACGCGCATGCCGCGGATGCCGTATTCCCAGCCCGGGATCACCATGCCGGCGCCGAGCGTGAATTCGATCGGTTCGCCGCGTTCGACGCTCGAATCAAAGACCGTGCCGTTGACGAGCTTGCCCGTGTAGTGGACGCTCACTTCCTTCCCGAAGACGGCCTCTTCGCCCGTCCCTTCGAGGATTTCTTCGACCTCGAGTTCGCCCGGAGCGGGGACTTCTTCGGCAGCGAGAAGCTCCACGTCGAAGATGAGCGTGGCGTTCGGGGGAATCACGCCGCCCGCGCCGCGTTCGCCGTAGCCCATGTGCGGCGGAATCGTGAGGGTGCGCTTGCCGCCCGTCTTCATGCCGGCGAAGCCCTGTTCCCACCCCTGAATCACGCGGCCTTCGCCGAGCGTGAAGGTGAAGGGCTGACCGCGCGTGACGCTCGAATCAAAGACGGTGCCGTCTTCGAGCTTGCCCGTATAGTGAACGGTGATGCGCATGCCGGGCTTGGCTTCGACGCCGTCGCCCACCTGGGTGTCGAGAATCTGCAGAGTATCAGTCATTGTTGTGTCCGGTTGCGAAGCGGAGCGCCTCTTGACGAAACACGTCCGACTTCATGACAGGGAGGAATCTGAAAATGGTAGCAGAGAACGCCTGTTCGCCACGGAGAATTTGCTTCGGACGGACGCAAAAAAATCCCCGCGGGCCCGAGGGCGGCGCGGGGAAAAGTTCTGTGGAGGCGCATGAGGGACGCCTCACAGGGAGACAACAAACCGATTACTTCTTGCGGATCGTGAAGTTGTGGCAGCTGTTGCACATGAGTTCGGGTTCCGCCTTGTCGGCCTTATGGCAGTCCTGGCAGTTCACCGCGCCCAGGTGCGAGCGGTGCGGGTTGGGTTCGAGACCGGCCGTCTTCTTGGCGAGGTCTTCGTACGAGCCGTGGCACTTCATGCACTGATCTTTCTTCACCCAGCCCGAAGCTTCGGGGAAGGCGGCGCCGTGAATTTCGGCGAGGGTCTTGCCGGCGGCGTGAGCCGAAGCCGTGAAGGCAAGGCCGAGAGCGACCGCGAAAGCGGCGATAACGGTGTTTTTCATGATGTGAGTCTCCTAATGCGTCAGTTCTTCTTCGCGCGCTTGGCGAGTTCAGCGCCCGCGATGCGGCCGTAAACGAGCGCGGCACCGAGCTGCGCGCCGCCGGCGTAGTTGTGGAAGAAGATCCCGCCCGCGGAGTTGCCCGCTGCGTAGAGGCCGGGGATGCTTTCGCCGTCGAGATTCTGAATCTCGGCCTTGGCGTTGATGAGCGGACCGCCGAAGGTGGCCGTCATGCCGCCCTGGAAGGGAACCGCGTAGAACGGAGCCTTCTTGATCGGGTGCGGCTTCTTGTAGGTGCAGGGCGGGTTCATCTGATCGAGCGTGCCCTTTTCGACGGCTTCGTTGTAGGCCTTGACGATGGCGGTGACGCGTTCGACCGGAAGCTTCACCTGCTTGCAGAGCTCTTCGATCGTGTCGGCCTTGCCGTAGGGGTTGTTCAGGCGGTCAAACTTCGGAATCACCTTGTCGAGCACCGAGCAGTCGCTGTCGACGATCACCCAGGCGTAGTTGTCGAGCGTCATCTGGGCGGTCGTGCGGGCCTTGATGACGTAGGTGTTGTTTTCGTCCATGTAGCGCTGACCGGAGGTGTTGACCTGCACGCCGTAGCCCGAATTGAGGACGTCGGCGGGGTTCACGTGGGTCTTCCCGAGGATCGGGCCGCTGTGGAACTGGTCCATGTTCACGAACTTCGTGTAGAGCGGCATCGTGAGCGAGATGTTTTCGCCCGTCGTCGACTTCGAGCCGCGAAGCACCATGCGCGTGGCCCAGCCGCCGATGTAGCGGTCGACCATTTCGGGGTTGGCCGAGAAGCCGCCCGTGCAGATGCACACGCCCGCCTTCGCGAGGAAGGACTTCTGGCCGTCCGGCGTCAAAACCTTCACGCCCGTCACGGCGAAGTGTTCGTCGTGGAGGAGTTCGATCGCCTTGTGTTGGAAGAGGATGTCGATGCCGCGCTTCTTGCAGGCTTCGAGGAGCTTTTCCACGAGGCGGCCGCCGCCCGTGATGCCTTCGCCGAGGACGCGGCAGGTGCGGCCCAGACGGGGATAGGGCATGGGACGGATCTTGCCGAACTTCACGCCGATGTCGGACTCGAGCCAGTCGATGCCGGCCGAGATGTTGTCCGTGTAGACGCGGTTGAGGATCGGATCGCCCATCTGCTTGGAGACGTCCATCATCATCGCGTAGAAGGCGTCGGCCGTGTCGGTGATGCCCTGTTCCTTCTGGTGGCGCGTACCCCAGCCGCAGACGGAGCCGAGCGCGAAGATGGCGTTGCCGTCGGGACGGTCCTTCTTTTCCATCACGGCGACGCGGATGCCGAGATCGTGGGCCGTGATCGCGGTGATGAGGCCGGCGGGACCGGCGCCGAGAACGACGGCGTCATAAGCGGTGGAAGCCTTGGGAGCTTCGGCGGCAGCGGCGTTGCGGGTAAGGCCGGCGCCGGCGATGCCCGCGGCCGTGCCGAAGAGCCCGGTCTTCAGGAGACCGCGGCGGGTGAGTTCCTTGGACATAACGTGTTTCCTCGTTGGTTCGGACCGCTACGGGGGGTGAGGTCCGAAAAGGGTTGTTGCGGCGGGGCTTTCTGTCCCCTCCGATGACGCCGATCAGTATCGAGGAGAACCCTACGTAGGTAGACTTGCGAAATGTCAAAGGTCGGGATCTTCGGAGATCGGGGTTTTCGCGGGTAGGGGAAGCGAAACGCTGGCGGTGAGTCCGGGTTCGGGGGCGTTGCTTCGGAAACGAAGCGTCCCGGCGTGCTGCTCGAGAATGCCGCGGGCGATCCCGAGACCCAAGCCGAGGCCCTCGGGCTTTTCGCTCGAGACCGGCATCGTGAGGCGCTCGAGCGTCTCTTTTGTCACGACGGGACCGTTGTCGCGTACGTCGATCTCCACGCGGCGTCCGTCGTGCCGGACGGCGATCGAGATCTTCGGACTCGGCCCCTTCATGGCCGCTTCGCGGGCGTTTTTCAGAAGGTTCACGATGACGAGCTCGATTTCGAGCGCCGAAACCGAGACCGTCACGTTTTTGTCTCCCGTGATCGTGAGGGGAACGGGCGCCTTGGCGCCGCTCTGAAAGTGGGAGACGGCGTTTTGGAGGATGTCCGAGAGCGCCGTCGGAACCCGTTGGGCGCGGCGGTTTCTCGCGTAGGCGCGCACGCGCTCGACGATTTCCTTGGCGCGCGTCGCTTCGTCGGCGATTGCGTCGGCCGCTTCCGTCACTTCGGGAGAAGGATTCGTGCGCGCGACGAGCTTCACGAGTCCGCGGGCGTAGAGGCGGATCGCGGCGAGCGGCTGATGAAGTTCGTGCGCGAGCATGCTCGAGAGCTGGCTCACCATGGTGTTGCGCTCGAGAAAGAGAAGGCGACGCTCCTGTTCGGCCTCCTTTCGGGCGAGACGGCGCACTTCGAGAGTGCGCTTTTCGAGAAGGCGCTTCGTGTTCTCGAACTGCCAGAGAAAAAGAAGGGCGACGCCCAGAAAGATCAGGATGAAGGGGAAGTATTCCGCAAGGAAGCGCTTCCAGACGGGTTCGCGAAGATAGCGGTAGGGTCCCGTCTTCAGTGCCCGGAAGAGTTTGTCAATCGAGAGATAGTCGGTCGCGACCGCCCAGCTGCGGCCCCGTTCGGTGGGCGTCATGCGCAAAAAGGCGAGCGTCGTCGCCGTCACGGCCTCGGGCGTGACGTGCGGAAGGGCCGCGAGCGTGTGCGCGGGATAGAGGTCGGTCGAGTGCACGCAGGCGCTCTTGCTCTTTTTGGGCGCGAGAATCCTGAGGTCTTCCGCTGCGCTTGGGTCGTTTTGAAGAAGTTCCTCCCAGGCGCAAAGCCGGAGGATCCCCGCGTCGGCAAATCCGTAGCGGATGCGTCTGGCGATTTCGTGCGAAGCGTTCTGCGCGCCGATGAAGGTGCGCGACGAGAAGAAATGGTCCGGATCGTTTCCCGCGAGCGCGATCTCGCCCATGGCGATCAAATAGCCCGAAAACCCCGAGGGACGGTTGGCGATCAGATGGCTGCCCGCCAGATCGCCGATCGTCTGCAGATCGTCGCGGTCGCGCCGCACGAGAAAGGCGGAGCCTTCGTTTTCGTTGGCGTTGACGGAGCCCGGCCCGAGCGTCGTGACGATCGGTTTTGCGCCCGCGTCGGCAAGCCGCACGACGAGCCCCGCGCTCCCGAGAACGAGGTCCACGCGCCGCTCGCGTGCGGCGCGCTCCAGTTCCGGCACGGGCATCGAACGGAATTCCAGATCGTAGTCGGCCGTGAGCGGCGCCGCGGCCCGATGAAGCGCCTCCGTGATGTCGCGGCCGTCTTCGGTGAGCGCGAACTCCGTCACGCCCACGATGAGCTTGGGACGCTCCGACGCGGGCTTGGCGTAAACGAAGGAGATGCCGAGCGAAAGGACGAGAAGAAGGGAGAGGACGGTTTGCATCATTCCCCGTCCGCCACAAGCCGCACGATTTCCGCCACTTCGCGCGGGGTGCGGACGCCGAGTTTGCGAAGAAGATTCGCGCGGTGCGCGTCGACCGTGCGCGGCGACACGCCGAAGCGCTCCGCTATGACGCGGGTGACGAGGCCTTCGGCCACGAGTTTCGCGACGCGCATTTCGCGATCCGTGAGCGTTTCCCAGCGCGCTTTCGCCTCCTTTTCTCCGGGGCCGCCGCGAAGCCGTTCGTGGTGCATGCGGCAGGCCTTTTCGACGGCGCGCAAAAGGCGCTCCTCGTCGACGGGCTTTTGAAGAAAGTCGACCGCGCCCTCGAGCACCGCGTAGACGGCCGTGTCGATGTCGCCGTGGGCGGAGAGAAAGACGACGGGAAGGACGTTTTCCTCGACCTTCAACTGATGCTGCAGTTCGGTGCCCGTGGCGCCGGGCATCTTGAGGTCCAAGACGAGGCAGCCCGGCACCTGCGGGTCGTCCTTCTCAAGAAACGAGAAAGGGCCGTCGTACGAGACGCTTCGCCATCCCTCCACCTTAAGAAAGAAGGTGAGCGCGCGGCGCAGAGCGGGATCGTCGTCGACGATCCGAACGAGCGACGTCTCCTGCAGCATTTCCTTCGTGAGGGTCATCGCGGAGTTCCTCAGAGCACGGTCACGACGTCGTTCAGGGCAAAGCGAGACTTCGGGCGCAAGGCGTTGCGGTCCTCGTCCGAACGGTAGCCGACCGAGACGCCCACGACAGTGTGGAAACCCTCGTCCCGGAAACCGAAGATGCGGTCGACTTCGTCCATGACGAGCCCGCCGAGGCAGGTGGCGTCGAGCCCCATCCCCGCAACGGACGTGAGAAACGACCCCATGGCGAGCATCACCTGCTCGTGCGTCCAGAGACGCGTCGACTCGGGCGTGCGGCAATAGGCGTCGACTGCGGCCTTGCGAAAGGCATAGAGCGCCTCGACGTCCGCCGCCGAATCGTAGCGGCCGTCTTCGGTTTCCTTGGCAAAGAGCTTTTTGAGGTGGTCTTCGTCCAAACGGTCTTTCGCCAAAAAGAGAATGACGAGAGGAGCTTTTTCGACGCGTTCGAGATTGAAGTCCTTCACGGCGGGCATCAGCCGGGCCTTGGCGTCGCGGGACGTAAGAAAGACGAAGCGCCAGGGCTGAATGTTCACGGACGAGGCCGAAAGACGCAGAATTTCGGCGAGCTTCGCGATCGTCCGCCCGTCGATCGCTCGGGAGGGATCGTAGTGTTTGCAGGTGTATCGCGTGCGGGCGAGGTCAAGCATGTCCATGAGAAGCTCCTCTGTGGGAAAGAACCGAAGATGTTGAAGAAATTTGTACCACAACGAAGGAAGCGCTAGAGAAAAACCTGCGCCCGGACGGCGTTTTCGCGCGTTCTTTCGCCTCTTTGCTTGACGGAGGGGGGCAGAATTGCGTAGTTTTTCTGACACACCCCTGTTCAATGAGGAGAATCGTAGTGACCCAATTTCATTCCACTCGGATGACCGTCCGTTCCGCTTTCCTGGCGGTGAGCGTCGCCGCGCTGCTCGCGGGCTGCGGTTCGATGAACCTCGGAGGCGACGCGAAGACCGAAGCCGCCGCCGATGCGGCGCCCGCGCAGGCGCAGCAGACGCCCAACACGATGACGGTTGCGGCGGCCGAGCGCAAAAGCGTGCTCGTCTGCGTCGTAGAGGACCCGAAGCAAAACGTCGAGGCGCTCGAGCGCGCCGTCGTCGAGGGCGTCAAGGCGACGGGCGTTACGGCGCGCGTCGTCAAGGCGGGCGACAACGTCTCCGCCTGCAAGGGACTCCTTACGTACGGCGTCGCCGTGAAGGACGGCAAACTCACCGGCATGGTCTATCAGATGAACGAAGGCAACAAGGTCGCTCTTCGCGCCACCGGTCCCGCCAAGGACGGAAAGATGACGCTGCAGCAGGCGGCCACCTACGCGGCCAACTTCGTGCTCTACTGGCTCAATCCGAAGCCCGCTGCGGGGCAGAAGCCGGCTTCCTGAGAGAGAGCGTACGGGGCATGGACGAAGGAGCGCAGTCTTCCGCTCCAACCATCGGAATGAGAAAGGGAGAGGTTTTTCAGCCTCTCCCTTTTGCTGTGTTTGCGTTCGGCGGATCAGTGATCCGACTTGATGCCGGCCCCGCACATCGTGATGACGGTGTCGGGTGTCGGTCCGTAGAGTTCGCAGTAGTGACGGTAGGCGGCGAGGTTTGCGGCCGTCGTGTGCTCGCAGTAGATCCCGCGCAGCGCCAGGTCGCGGCGCGCTTCGAGGATCTTGTCTTCGGGGGCCGTCACGAAGCGGATGCTGTGGCGTCGGGCCATGTCGAGAATTTCACGGCCGCGCATCGGAACGCCGATCGCGATCCCTTCGGCCATGGTGGGTTCGGGCGTGACGCGCACGGGGTCTTCGGAGCCCGCTTCCACGGCGCGCGCGAGCGGGTCGCAGCGTTCGCTCTGGAGCGCAATGATCTGCGGGAAATGGTCGATCGCACCCGAAGCCTCGAGGTGTTCGAGGGCCTTGACGGCGCCGATGAAGAGCGTGCCGTTGCCGACCGGAATCACGAGGTGTTCGGGCATGCGTCCGAGCTCTTCGAAAATTTCGTAGACGTAGCACTTCATCCCTTCGTAGAAGAAGGGGTTGTAGACGTGGTTTGCGTAGTAGGCGCCCTCGTCCTTCACCTTGGCGCGGCAGACGTCGGCGCAGTGGTCGCGCGTGCCGGGAACGACGTTCGCAATCGCGCCGTGCGACTCGATCATGCGGATCTTCGACGGGCTCGTTCCTTCGGGAACGAAGATTTCGCAGCGGATCCCCGCGCGCGCCGCATAGGCCGCGACGGCGTTTCCGGCGTTGCCGCTCGAATCCTGAACGCAGGACTTGACGCCGATCGTCTTCATGTGGGCGACCAAGGTCGCCGCACCGCGGTCCTTGAAGGAGAGCGTCGGCATCGTGTAGTCCATCTTGAGAAGGACGTCGTCGTCAAAGCGAACGAGGGGCGTGAGACCTTCGCCCATGGTGACGTCGCGCCAGGCGTCGCCTTCGAGCGCGAGAAATTCGCGGTAGCGGAACTGACTCCAGGTCTTGCGGTCGATTTTGCTTTCGTCCCACTTCGGGGGCGTGAAGTCGAGTTCGAAGAGGCCGCCGCATTCGCAGGCGGGCGAGAGGGTGGTGACGGGCGTGCGCTTGCCGCACTTCGTGCAGACGAAAGAGAGCTGACTCATTTTTCAGGCATCTCCGCAATGGCTTCGATTTCCACGAGGCAGCCGAAATGGAGTTCCGTCGTCGAGACGACGACGCGGCCGGGCTTGTGTTCGCCGAAAAATTCGGCGTAGACCTCGTTGATCGGGCCCCAGTACTTCACGTCGGGGGTGTAGACGCGGCAGAAGACGACGTCGTTGCGCGTCACGCCCGCTTCCTTCAGAACGCGGTCGACGTTGTCGAGGGCGAGACGCGTATGGTCCTTGATGTCGCCCTTGGCGACTTCGCGCGTGTCGGGGTCGATCGAGAGCTGACCCGAAACGTAGAGCATGCCCTTCGAGATCACGCCCGCGGTGTAGTGGCCCTTGTTTTCTCCGCGGAAGGGAGGACGAACGAATTCCATGTGACTCTCCTTTTGGAAATGCGCCCGGTTGACGGAGGGCGCAAAAAAAGTGCGCCGCACGGTTTTGCGTGCGACGCACCCATTGTAGCGGTGCCTTAGGCCGGAACGAAAGCCTTGACGGCCGCGGCCTCGGCTTCGAGGTCGGCGACGTTCTTGGCGATGCCTGCGCGGATGTCGTCGGTGAGCGGCAGATCCTTCACGATCTCATAACCGCCGTCCTTCGTAATGCAGGGGAAGCCGAAGACGAGTCCTTCGGGAACGCCGTAGGAGCCGTCGGAGGGCACGCCCATCGTCACCCATTCGCCGTTCGAACCCAGCGCCCAGTCGCGCATGTGGTCGATCGCGGCCGAGGCGGCGGAAGCGGCAGAGCTCGCGCCGCGGGCCTGAATGATGGCGCTCCCGCGCTTGGCGACGGTCGGCATGAAGTCGTTCTTGACCCAGGCGTCATCGACGAGTTCGAGGGCGGGACGGCCAGCGACGGTCGCGTGCGTGATGTCGGAGACCATGGTCGGAGCGTGGTTCCCCCAGACGCAGAGGTGACGGATGTCGGTCACGTGCGTGCCGGTCTTCCGGGCGAGCTGCGAGAGGGCGCGGTTCTGGTCGAGGCGCAGAAGGGCCGAGAAGGCCGTGCGCGGCAGATCCGGGGCGTTCAGCATCGCGATGCGGGCGTTCGTGTTGCAGGGGTTCCCGACCACGAGCACCTTCACGTTGCGCGAGGCGGCTTCGTTCAGGGCGCGGCCCTGCGTTTCAAAGATCGAGGCGTTCGCTTCGAGGAGGTCGGCGCGCTCCATGCCGGGGCCGCGGGGACGGGCGCCGATCAGGAAGACGTATTCGGCGCCGTCGAAGGCTTCCGCGGGATCGCGAACGGCCTTCATTTCGGCGAGCGTCGGGAAGGCGCAGTCGTCCAATTCCATCATGACGCCCTTCAGAGCGGCCGAGCTCGTCGGGTTGGGGCGCTCGAGGAGCGTGAGCGACACGGGCTGGTCGGGGCCGAGCATGGCGCCCGAAGCGAGGCGAAAGAGAATCGAGTAGCCGATCTGACCGGCGGGGCCGGTGACGGCGATGCGGACGGGTTGCTTCATTTTTCTCTCCAAACAAAGAAATCGGTTATTCGCACTCGGCGGCGTGAAGCTTCACGACGAGCTGTCGGAAAAGCGGCGCCTTCGCGGGCGTGCGGCGGTCGTCGTAGTGCGTGTGCAGAAGGTCGTGCGCGAGGCGGCTTCCCGGCGTGCCGAGGTACTCCCGGTAGAGGCGCGCGACGTCCGGGTTTTCGTGCGAGGACTTCACCGTCATGGCGGCGTCTTCGTCGTAGACCGCTTCCTGACGAACGGGAAGCGTGCGGCTCCACGCGGGACCGCGGTTCGTGCCGCCCCCGCCGATGCAGCCGCCCGGACACGCCATCACTTCTACGAAATGGTAGGGGGAACGGCCTTCGCGCACAAGCTTCAGAATGCGGTCGGCCTCGCGGATGCCGTAGACGACGGCGACGCGAAGCTTGCCGAATTCATCCGTTTCGACGGTCGCTTCCTTGGCGTTCTTGAGGCCTCGGACGGGTTCGAACGCGAGGTGCGCCGTGCGGGGACCGCCCGTAAGCGCGCAGACCGTGCGAAGGGCCGCCTCCATGACGCCGCCCGTCGTCGCAAAGAGCTGCGCGGCGCCCGTCGCCTCCGTCATGAAGGGCGAATCGAAGTGCGCGGGCTTCACCGTGTCGGGGGTGAGGCTGTTGCGCTGGAAAAGCGTCGCGAGTTCCCGCACCGTGAGCACGAGGTCCACGTCGGGAATGCCGTCGCGCGAGAGCGCAGGACGCGCGGCTTCGTCCTTCTTCGCCGTACAGGGCATGATCGAAATCACGCGGATGCGTTCGCGGTCGATCTTGAGCGCGCGCGGCAGCCACGTCTTCGCGAGCGCCCCGAAGATCCCCTGCGGCGAGCGCGTGGTCGAAATGTGGCCGATCAAATCCGCGGCCGACTTTTCCACGTGGTTGATCCAGCCCGGACAGCACGAGGTGAACATCGTGTCGGGACGGTCGAGTCGGTTTTCGCGCTTCATCTTTTCGAGGCGCTCGATCAGTTCGGTGCCTTCTTCAAGAATCGTCACGTCGGCCGACCAGCGCGTGTCGCAAACGAGGTCGGCGCCGAGCTTCTTGAGGCCGGCGACGAGGAAGCCCTCGAGATTTTCGCCCGCGGGAAGTCCCATGGCTTCGCCGATCGTGAAGCGAACGGCCGGGGCCATCTGCACGACGGTCGTGACCGAGGGATCCTCAAAGAGTTCGAGCGCGCGCTCGCACTGATCCTTCACGGCGATCGCGCCCGTCGGACAGACGAGCGAACACTGGCCGCACTGAATGCAGCGGTCGGACGACCCCCAGGGGGCGCCGTCAAAGCCGACGGCCGCTTCCGTTCCGAAGCCTTCGAGCGTGATGGCGCCCACGCCGTGCACCTGTCGGCAGACTTCGAGGCAGCGAAGACAGCGGATGCACTTGTCGGGCGTGAAGGTGAGGGCGGGCGCCGTCGCGTCGGTGCCGTGACGGTTCACGAAGCGACCCGAGAGGCTCGAGACGTCGAGCCCCACGGTCTTCGCGACCGTCTGGAGTTCGCAGTCGCCGTGGCGCGGGCACTCCGAGCAGCGCTCGCAGTGGTCGGCAAAGAGAAGTTCCGCCTGGAGCTTACGCATGCCGCGCAGCTGCGCGCCCGTCGTGCGCACGCGAAGGCCTTCCTTCATGCGCGTGTCGCAGGCCGTGACGGTGCGGGTGCGGTCCTTTTCCACGATTTCCACGAGACACATGCGGCAGGTCCCGGGACGGTGGTGGAGCGCCGCGAATTCGCAGAGCGTAGGAATGAAGACCCCTTCGCGGCGGGCGACCTCGAGAATGGTTTCGCCTTCGGTGAAGCGGACGGGGACGTCGTTCAAAAATGCTTTCATTTCCTTCTCCCCGATCAGTCTTCGAGTTCGCTCTTTCCCGGAATGGGACGAAGCGTGGACACGGCAAAGATTCGGTAGCAGCGCATGCAGCGCGAGGCTTCCGTGAGGGCGTCGTCGTGCGAAAGGCCGTGTTCGGCCTCTTCCCACGAGGACTTGCGCACGTCCGCCGCCAGATGCGTCTGCTTTTGGCGCGGAACGAGCGGCACTTCGCGGTGCGGCTTTTCGCCTTCGAGCAACTTCGCCTCGCGGATCATGGCGCTCATGCGCTGGCGCGGGATGAAGCCCGTCGCGTGCGTCATGAGGTATTCGTGAATCGAATTCGCGGCGATTTCACCCTGGGCCATCCCCCAGATGAGGCTCGTCGGGCCCGCGGCGGCGTCGCCCCCGGCAAAGACGCCTTCGCGGCTCGTCTCAAGGGCGTCGTTCACGACGATCGTCCCGCGGCGCGAGAGTTCGATTCCGTCCGCTTCGCAGAAGACCGACGTGTCGGTCTTCTGTCCGATCGCGGCGATCACGGTGCTGCAGGGAATGACGAATTCGCTTCCTTCGATGGGCTTGACGGAACGGCGGCCCGAAGCGTCGGGTTCGCCTTCGCGCATGCGGACGAGCTTGATTCCGGTGACGCGGCCGTCTTCGGTGAGGATTTCCACGGGCGCCGTGAGGAAGTCGAAGTCGATGTCCTCTTCCATGGCGGCGGTGATTTCCTCCGGATCGGCCGGGGCCGAAAGGCGCGTGCGGCGGTAGGAGACCGTGATTTTGCCGGCTCCTTTCAAAAGGCGGCGCGCCGTGCGGCAGCAGTCCATGGCGACGTTCCCGCAACCCACGACCACGATGTCGCCTTCAAGCGTCGGCGTTTCGCCGCGCGTCTGCGCGTGCTCGACGTCGACCAAGAAGTCGAGGCCCTTCAGGTAGCCCTTGGCCGTGGTGTCTTCGTTGGGGAGGCCCAGGTACTGCCCGAGGGCGCAGCCGATTCCGAGGAAGACCGCCTTGTAGCCGCGGTGAAAGAGTTCGTCGATCGTGAAGTCGCGCCCGAAGGCCTGCCCGAACTTGTAGTTGCCGCCCAGACGCGTGATCACGTCCGTTTCGGTTTCGAGAAGCTTGTTGGGGAGGCGGTAGGCGGGAATGCCGATGCGGGCCATCCCGCCCGCGTGGGCTTCCTGCTCGAAGATGTCGACGCGGTAGCCGCGGCGAAGCAGATGGTAGGCGCAGTTGATCCCCGCGGGACCCGCGCCCACGATCGCGACCGAGGTGGAAACGGGCGAGACCGGACGCTCTTCCTTCGGGAAGAAGTCTTCGATTGCGGCGCCCGCTTCGTCGGCCGCGTGGCGCTTCAGTTCCTTGATCCCGACCGCCGTGTCGATCTGGTTGCGAAGACACGCCTTTTCGCAGGGACGAACGCAGACGCGCCCGCAGGAGCCGACCAAAGGATAGTGGCGAAGCAAAACGGTCGTCGCGAGTTCGGGATGACCGTCGCGGATGTAGTCGATGTAGCGCGGAATGTTGACGTGCGAGGGACAGGCTTCGATGCAGGGTGCCGTCGCGACGGCATAGAAATCGCGCGTCGTTTCGGGCATGGCCGGGGCGCGCCGCAGCATCTCGGGAAAGTATTCAAGCGCGCCCCAGAGGGGTTCGGGCGCCGTCTGACCGATGCCGCAGAGGCTCGTTTCGCGCATTTGAACAAGAAGGGCGCGGATTCGGTCCCAGTCGACCGATTCGCCTTCGCCGCGCGCCGACTTCTCAAGCGCCTCGTCGATGAGGATGGTTCCCATGCGGCAGGGCGTGCAGCGACCGCAGGAGAGGCTCTTCGCACGGGCGTAGTACTGACGCAGAAATTCCGCGAGCGTGACGCGCAGGTCGAACATGAGAAAACCCTGCGGGCCGGCAAATCCCGCCACGGGGTTTCCTTGATTGAAGGTGAGAAGCGTCTCGAGGGGGAGCTCGCTTTGTGCGCCGTCGGGGGCGCGGCGACGGTAGTCGTACACCTTCCCCTTCCAAACGCCGTAAATGAGTTCGTCCATAAAAAGGTCTTCCTTGGCGGATCCGATGGTTCTGTCACCCCGTCCGTTCCCGAAGCGGGAGGGACGTAGAACTTTTTATTTATAGAATAAATTCTATTTTAATGGAAAATTTTCTATCTCGGGGGCGTGGAACGTCCCGACGGAGAAAATTTTCGAAGCCTGATGAGTCTAGCGAGGAGCGCGGATTTTGTCGAGCTCCTTTTTCTGCGTTCCTCTCGATTGTGTGGCGGTTCGAACCGCGGCAGGGGAGGATGCAAAGCATTCGGAAGGAAGGATGTCGTCAAAATGGGATAGACTTGACGGAACGGATACAGAAAAAATTCTAGACCAGAGCGAAGCCATGCATCCCATTCTGCTTTCCTACGTTCCCGTTGCCGACATGATCGCGCGCACCTTCGGAGAAGACTGCGAGGTGTTGCTGCACGACCTCACGACCCCGCAGCACTCCATCGTGCACGCCGCCAACAACCGCGTCACCGGCCGGCGCCTCGGCGAAAGCTTTCGCAATCTCGTGCAGAAGGCTCTTTTCAGCGGCGACGCGGCAGAGTCCTTCGTGGCGAACTACTACTACGAGCACGAGGGGCGGCTCATCCGATCCTCGTCGCTTCTCATCCGCGGCGAAGAAGGAAAGCTGATCGGCGCGATGTGCATCAACGTCGACTGCACGCACCTGCGCGAAAACATGCGCTGGCTGCGCTGCGCCATGCCCGACTTCGACGAGGCGGGGCTCGCGCGGGCTTCGGCGCGAAACGCCGAGACACCCGTCGAGGGCGACCGAAACGTGAAGGAAATGGTCTACGACCTCATCGACAAAATTCTTGATGAAGCGCGCGAGACCGACACCAAGGAGCGGCGCATCGAAGTGATCCGCTTCATGAACGAGCGCGGGATCTTCTTGATGAAGGGTGCTCTCGAGCGTGTCGCGGACCGTCTCGGAATCTCCAAGGTGACGGTCTACAGTTATCTCGACGAAGTGCGGCGTCGAGAATAAAAGGAAGCTCTTTCGCTCCAAAAGGTGTTTGAGGCAAAAGGAACACCAAGGAGAATTCGATCGAAATCGTCAGGTACGCCGTGCATTCTCTCTGCGTTGCCCGGAAAAAATTCCCTCAGTTTTCGTCCTAGAGTCCGACGCGAAGAACTGCCAAGGGGTCGAGTCCGTAATGGTGGAACCAGGCCATTGATGTTGTGTTCGTGAGGGATGCGTCGGTCTATTCCGGATACTTGATCCATTTTCCGGCATGGAGCCGCACCCAGTGGACGCCCGCAAAGCGCACGACACTCGCGTTGGCGTTCTGCGAGACGGGCCAGGTTTGCGGAAGACCCATGAGGATCGCGTCGACCGCGGCCGAGGCGTCGGCCTCACGATTGCGGTAGACACCGCTCGTCGCCGTGCGGGCCATGAGTTCGGCGAGCGCCAGATAGCTCGTCGGCGCCTCGATTGTGCGGGGTGCGCCCTCGAGCTTCAGTCCGAAGAACTTCACGAGAACGGGAACGTTCGTGATCTTCGGGCTCGGAATTTCGCGAAGCCGCGCCATCTGGATCTTGTCGCCGCGTACCGCCGCGCCGTGTTCGGGCACGACGATGAAGAGCACCGGACGGCCGCTCTTTTCGATACGGTTCATGATGCCTTCCAGGTCGTCCAACAGGCTCTTCGCGAGCGGCGCATAGTCGAAGGACTTCGCGGAGCCGGGCGAGCGGTTTCCGTCGTGGAGCGCCACGAGATTGAAGAGCGACACGGTTCTCGACGCGGGCCTGGCGGAGAGGTCCGAGAACCACTGGTTGAAGACGTCTGCGTCGTCGTAAACGGGCGAGCCGTCGAAGGCTTCGTAGCGGACGTGAAGCTTCGTGAGGTCGTTGAGGGCGGGTGTGAGCCCCGCCAACTCGCGAAGAGACGCTAGATAGTTGTCGAACCGCCCGTTGTGGTCGAGATAAAGGCGGTTTTCCCACCCGGCCGCCGCAAAGCGGTTGAGAAGCTCGCACTGCGGACGGCGCTCGCCGTAGAGGGCCGAATGCGGGGGCTGTCCGCAGGCGGCGGTGAGCAGGCGAAGCGTCGCCGGTCCCGAGTACGACGTGGCCGACGAAAAGCCCGGGAAGCGCACGTCGAACTTCGACCAGACGGCGTGTCGGTCAAGTCCCGTCGCCGCGAGGTCGTCGTTCGAGAGCGAGCAGATGTTGACGACGGCGATGTCGAAGACCCCTGAAACCGATTCGGGAATCGCTTCCGCAGGGAGACTGACGCCGCGGTTTTCCTCTTGCGTGAAAAAGGCGGTGAGCCAGCGGTCGACGTCTTCGCCCGTACCGTTTGCGGGCTGCGGGGGTTGAAGCGGCCCGGCCGCCGTTTCGCTTCGGACGACGGATGCGCTTTCGGGTGCGGCGGCGATTTCCCGGGCGGACGCCTCCTTTTCACTCGGCGTCGCCCAGGGGACGAGCTGCGGGAAGGCCGCGACGACGAGGCCGATCACGGTAAGGGTCGAAAAGCGGATCCAGCGGCGCAGAAAGAGCCACGCGACGATCCCTGCCGCGAGCCAGGCAAGGATGACGGGATTCACGGCGTTGACGACGAAGTCGAGCAGAAACGAAGCGGTGAAGTCCGTGAGGTTGTGCGCGTTGGCGCGGATTGCCTCGGGACCGGGCAACCAGCTCTCGTGCCATAGGAGTGCAGCGGCCGCGAGGGCGCAAACGACGTTTCGCAGGAGATCGAACGCGCGCGTGCCGATCGGGAGGACGACCGCCGCGAAAAGGAGCGCGTTGTAGGCGGGCTCGAGGTTCAGGTAGCCGAAATAGGCGAGCGCGAACTTCGCAAAAAAGTACACGTTGAACCAGCCAGCGCCCTTCCAGACCGTTTCAAGCGGGGCGTCCGGGGAAATCTTTGGGGCTGTCATTTGTCGTCGGAAGCTTTCATCGCAACGGAGTCAGGGGAAAGCTCAAGCAAATCGCTCAAACGATATTCGCCGGAGACGGCGCGGCGGCCGATGAAGAGCCAGCGAAGCCGCGCAGCGAAGCGGGAGAGCCGCGGAGCGAAAAAATATCCCGCAGCGAAGGCGAGGATAACCGCAATCGCAAGGAAGTGGGGAGGAAAGAGGATCGGTGGCATGTGTTATTTCTTCCAGAGAAAATCGGCCGGTGTCGGTATGATGGGGTTGGGGCGCGGCGACGCGTCGTCGGTCTTCGCGACATCTGTTCGCAGGGCGAAGGTTCGCCGTGCGGTTTCGCCCGTCGGACTTTCGCGAAAGGTTTCGATCGCCCGCAACTCCGATAGGATGTCGGCCGTTTCGAAGACGAGGGAGTAGTGGGCGAAGAGTTCCGCGGGTTCCACCGCAAAGCAGCGCTCGAGCGCCAATTCGACGTTTGCGGGGTGCGAGCCGTTCAGAAACACCGCGCAGCGGCGTCCGGCCGCGCAGGAGATGTCGCCCGCGCGCTTGGGCTGGAAATGCTCGAGACAGTCTTCGGGGTTGAGCGTCCCGGCGGGCTCGAGCGTGACGAGCGTCCCTCGGTTGAGGGGAACGAAATTCGTCTCGCTGAAGGTAACGAGCCGCCGCACGAGTTCGGTGAATTCGTTTCGATCGAGCACGCCCCTTGCGTGCGCCGCAAGGACGAAGTCGAGCGACGCCTCGAAATCTTCGGGGAGAACGCGCGTGAAGACGGCGTCGCGCATCTGCGCGAGCGTCATTCCGATGAATTCGATCCCGGCCGAGGTTTCGAAGACGACGTTTGCGCCGCAGCCGAGCAAAAAGGCGAGCGACGTCGCGCGCACGGGCGCTTTGTCGGGGACGACGATGAGCTTCAGATGTCGGCCGCGCGTCTTGCGAAGCGTGTAGAGGGTCCTTGCGAGCGGCGCGAACTCCTTCGCGCTCTCGAGCGAAAAGACGAGCGTCGCCGCGCTCGCGCGCCGTCCGATGCGCTCGAGCTCTTCGTTGTCCGCGACGGGCCGGAGATTGAGAAGGCCGCTCGTGCGTTCGTTAAGTTTGGCCGAGGCGCTGTAGACGAGGTCGGCGTCTTCGAGGACGGCGTGCTCCTCGTCGGCCGCCTCCGGGGCGGCGTAGCCCGCGCCGTCGCGAACGAGCGCCGTCTCGAACTGCCCCGTAAAGCGGTGCAGTCCGTACCAGAAGCGTGCCTGCCAGAGGAAGCCCTCCTTCTTTTGCGTCAGCTGAGCGAGGCCGCCGAGACGGTGCCGGAAGGAGAGAAGGCGATAGAGGAACGCCTCGTCCCCCGGGGCGCTTCCGTAGAAGACGAGGAGCACGATGTGATTCCCCTTCTCCGCGGCCGCGGCAATTCGCGCGAGCCGGTCCGTGAGGGCGCGCTCGTCGCCGAGCGCGACGGCCGAGGCCCGACATAAGAGGAGGATCGTCTGCGGGGTGTCAAAGAGGTTCGAGAGCGCCTGCGCGAGGCCTTCTAGCGGCCAGACGTAGTAAGGAAAGCGAAGCCTGTGGATGCGGCGCACCTTCCAGGTGAGGCTTTCCTGAAGGTCGGCCGCGTGCTCACGGAAGAAATCCCGAACCTTCTTCCTTTCCCCGTCGTTGCGACGCACGAAGAGAATCGGGGGACGTTTGCCCTCACGGAGGCGACACCCGAAGAGAAGCGGCACGGCCTCCTCGATCGACGTCGCGCACACGACGCCCACCGAGCCCGGATTGAGCGTGCGGCGGCTCTCGGCGAGTCCCTTGAGGGGGAGTTCCAGACGGCGTTCAGGCATGACTTCCCTCCATCCTGTCGGCAAAGGGCGAGGATTTTCGGACTTCCTCCGGCTCGTAGCGGACGGTAAGGTTGCGCCCGAGGCACTTGGCTCGGTAGAGTGCGAGGTCCGCCTCGCGCACGAGCGTAAGGATGTCCTTTTCCGCCCAGTGTTTCGTAGAGGAGGAAATGCCGATCGAGACGGAAAGGGGCGAAGGCGCCTCGCCCGTTTCGCTCACGGACGCGTCGGCAAGCGAAATCCTTCGCATGCGAAGCCGGATGCGCTCGGCCATGTTGTAGGCGACCTTCGCCGTGACGCCCGTGAGGAGAAGACAGAATTCTTCGCCTCCGTAGCGGTAGACGACGTCGTTTTGCGCGATGCAACCGCGGATCTGCTCTCCGAAGCGCTTGAGGATTTGGTCGCCGAAGAGGTGTCCGCGCGTGTCGTTGACGCGCTTGAAGTGATCGATGTCGATCATGAGCGCGGCGGAGTTGGCCGGCAAGTTGTCGGCCTTTTCCACGAGCGCCTCAAAGGCGCGCCGGTTGGCGAGTCCCGTGAGCGGATCCTTGTTGGATTCGTTGAGGAGCTCGTCGTACTGCGAAGTGAGCAGACTGAGGGACGCGCGCTTTTGATGCAGCATCTTGCAAAAGTGCATCAGCCACTCGACGACGTCGTTGATTTCCTCGATGCGGGAGCCTTTGGGCATCTTCGGGAGCTTGTTCGTCTCGAGGAAGCGCCGCATTTCCTCGCGCAGTTCGCCCAACGGGCGAAGCACCCAGAAGGCGGCGAGCGCGATCGCCGTCGCCATCGCCATGGCGAGGAAGACGGCGACGGAGAAGGAACTGAAGAGGCGGTCGTTGAAGCGCGTGATCTGGTCGATGAGTCCCAGTCGATTCGACGCTTCCAGTTTGGCGTAGACGTGACTGAGGTTTTGGGCGTCCTCGTTCATCGCGTCGGCCTGCGCGAGAAATTCGGTGCGCGCGGCGTCGAGCGCGTCGAGCTTCGTCCCGAGCGTGCGGGGCAGTTCGCGCATGTTTTTGCAGTAGGAAAGGAAGGCGGTCCGTCTCTCGTCGTCGGACGGCCGGTGCGCGGCCGTGCAAAGTTCTCGGGCGGCGCTTTCGAGCACTTCAAGGTGCCGTCGGTGCGGAGCCGGACGATCGAGATGCTGCACGATGGGTTGCCGCAGGTCGATCAGAAGGTTCGTCGAGGCGTTCGAGAGTCCCGCGACGACACCAGCCGCCAGAAGGTCCTGGTGGAAGGCGTTGAAGTCGACGTTCACCTCGTTTCGGCGCGCTTCGTACTCCTGACGAAGCGACCAGGTTTTCTGGAGGCTCTCGATCAACCGCTGCGTCAGGGGCTTCACTTCGTCGTGCTGCTCGAAGACCGTTTCCGTGAGGAGTCCCCAGTTGTTTACGTAGGCCGTGCGGGCGCGTTGCGGATTCCCCGCATAGACGAGGACCCGTAGCGACTTACTCAGATAGTGCAGATTGATGGAGTTTCGCTGCGCGAGCACGACGTCCTTGAGGGTCTGTTCCTCAAGTTCGTGCGCGAACGTCTGAATGCGCCCGCTCATGTTGAGGCCCACCGTGAGGAAACCGATCATCATGAAGAGCAGCGTCGCCATGATCGGCAGCAGGAGCCGCCTGATGGGAACGGTCTTCCTTCCCGCGGACGTTTTGCTTAAGCTTTCCATGGAGACCCTCAAAAACTGAAGAAAGGTAAGAAGCGGATGATGAGATCCTGAAATTTGCCGTTGGACTGCAGCTTGTGAAGCGTTCGGTTCACGCCTTCGATCAGAGGTACGTCCCCGCGCTTGGCCGCGACGCGGCAGGCGGTGAATTCGGCGTCGTCGTTCTCGGCGCGACCGCCGATGAAGAGCGCTTCGCCCCGAGGATGGTTGAGCAGGGTGTAGCCCGGTACGCTGTCGAGGAAGATCATGTTGACCTCTCCCGAAAGGAGCGCGTCGACGAGCGCGTCGAACGAGGAATACGTCTTCTTTCGTGCGCCCCGCGGCACGTAGTGTTCCGCGACGTATTCGTCCTGGAGTTTTCCCTCCTGCACGCCGATCACGAGTTCGGGGATCCGATCGGGCGTGAAGTGTTCGAAGCGCTTCTGCGTCGTGACGAAGAAGCTCCCCGAACGGTAGTAGGGTTCGGAGAAGAGAAAGTCGACGCGTCGTTTTTTCGTTTCGGCGAGTCCCGCGACGACAAGGTCGAGTTCTCCCGCCTTGAGCGAGGGAAGGAGCGCCGCAAACGCCATGGGTTCGATGCGGCATTCGCGGTGAAGTTCCCGACAGACTTCGCGCGCGAACTCCACGTCAAAGCCCGTGAGTTCCCCTCGGAGGCCGACGTAGGAAAAAGGCTCGACGTCGGCTTCCACACCGATTTCGAGCGGATCGTCGGGGAGCGCGGGCGCCGGACGCTCGTCCCGCCCGGCGAGGAACCACCCCGCGAGCAGAAAAAGAGCGGCCAAACCCGTGAGAAGAATCTTTTTCATGAAGAACCCTCCTCTCTCAAGCCGAAGCTTCCCCCGCGCCTACAACGGACGCCTCCAGCAGGAGCGCGAGCATTTCCTCGGCGTTCGAAGGCTTGGCAAAGCAGTAGCCCTGCAGCTGATCGGGGGCGAGCCCCTCGAGCCGCGCGTACATCTCTTCGTCCTGGATGCCCTCGATGCAGACGACGAGGCCGAGTTCCTTGAAGGCCTTGATGAGGCGGCAGAGGAACTGTCGGCGCTTTTCGTCGTAGAGACAGCCGAGCGCGATTTCCCGCGAAAGCTTCACCATGTCGCAGGGAACGCTCAGGAGAAAAGCGAGCGAGTTGTAGCACGTCCCGAAGTCGTCGATCGCGGTCTGCATGCCGAGCGAGCGGCATTTTTCAATGAGCGCGAGAAGATCCTGCTGCGGGATGTTTTCGCCCGTTTCCACGAATTCGACCACAATGCGTCGGAAGGGAATCCCGTTGCGTTCGGCGGCCGTGCGCAGGAAAAGAAAGAGGCTCCGGTCGACCGTGTGCATGGGATTGAGGTTCAGGCTGAAGGTGAAGCCTTCGGGGGCCGCCTTGAGAATCTTCGACGCGAGCTCGAGCGAGTGCCCGAAGACCCAGTGCGTGAGCGGGACGGCAAGCGTCGACTTTTCGAGAAGCCGCACGAAGCGGTCCGGTCCGAAGCCGCGGTCGGCCTTGAAGCGCAGAAGAAATTCCGCGCCGGTGTAGTGCCGCGTGTATCGGTCGACAAGAGGCTGCATGAGAAGCTTGAACCCTTCGAAGTCGTTGAGGCAGGCGCAGGCCGTAAGAAGGATCTCGCGCAGCTGAAATTTTTCGGGAGCGTTCGTCGTCGGGTAGAGGTTGGCGAATTCCAGCCAGAAGACAAGGCGTTTTTCCATCGCCTCGACGTACGATTCGGCGCCCTCCGCAAAGAGAAGCCGGGGTTCAACCTCCGCGTCGGCGCGGTGCTCGCGCAAAACGGCGTCGAGAAGCCGGTTGGCGCGTGCCTCGACGTCAAACGACGTCTCCGGGGTTGAGATGAGAAGCGTATCGAAGTCGAACTGTTCGATCACGACGCCGTCGCTCGCCTTTTCCCGCATGGATTCTGCGATCTGCGCGGTGAAGAGTCCGAGCGAGTCGGTCGCGCGGAAGTTCGACGTCAGGCGAAGCGCGCTGATCGTGTGCGAAACGGGCGCCGACGCGAGGCGGACGAGCTTTTCGACCTCCTCCTTCGTGAAGTCGGAAAAGCCGAGAAGTTCGGAGAAGATCCGCGCGAAGTTGTAAAACTCGACCGTACCGGAAAAGAGCGTACTGTCGCCCGCGTCGCTTCGATAGGACTTGGCGCGGATGCGGCACCAGAGAACCCGGCCTTCCAGACGCAGGCGAACGAAGAGGTCGCGGCTTGCGCATTCGCGGCGGAATTCGTCGAAAAAGGCGCGCAGCACTTCACGGTCGCACTCGTTTGCAAGCAGTGCGTCGAAGACTTCTTCGAGCCGGCAGGAATGTGCGGGATCCGTGCCGAGAACCCGCGAGAGGTCCGACGAGAGATGAAAGAGTCCGCTCTTGAGTTCGCCGAAAAAGAGGTGGGGCGACTCGAAATCGGTGTGAGAGCCGGCGGAGAGTGAAAAGTGCATGGATGCAGTTCCTTGGGTGGAGCTGTGAGTCTGACGGTGAAGCGCGGAGCGCTCACCACTTTGCGTAAGGCGTCATCGGCGCGGGCGGCTGCGGGAGGTCGCCCTCCCAGCCGTCCCAGTGCCAGCGAAGCCAGAGTCCGGCATAAAACGGCGCGTAGCGGTCCGTGTCATGCTGGTAGGTTGCGGATGCCCCGACAACGGCGTGCTTCGTGAGCCGCCGTTCGGTCGCCGCGAAAACCGAAACGCCGAGACCGACGGACGAATCCGCCTCCTCGCGCGCGTCGATGTCGGCGAGACCGAGTCCCGCGAGTTTCGATTGGAGCGGATAACGGTCCCGCGCTTCGGAGCGCGACGCTGCGACAGAGAGCCGCGCCCGAGCCGTCCAGGACCATTGCCCCGTTCGGCGCGATTCCTCGACGAACCCTCCGACGGAGCCCGCGTCGTTGGGCGAGTAGTAGCCCCCTTGCCCGAAGGTGTAGTCGGAGAGGTCCTTCTCATAGTGCCAGTAAAGCGCCGAGACGCCCGCCGTACGCTTGTGATGTGCGAGGTCGACGAGGCGCCGGTACCATCCGGCCATGAATTTGAAGGCGGTGTTGTCGGCGACGTCGTGACCGCGGATCTTTTCGAGCATCGCGACCGACCAGTAGCCGTCGCGCTGACCGAGGTCGTGGGAGAGCGAAAAACGCAGGCCCAGACGGCGCACGCCGCCCCATTCGCGGCCCGTCGCCGGGTCGCGCTGACCGCCGAGCGCGAGAAGCGACCCGGATTCGGGGCGGTAGTAGACGCCCGTCGAGAGCCCGAAGTTTCCGGCGTCCCAGGACCAGTTGACGGCCCCCGAGGGATCGCCGTAGAGCATTCCCATGGGCGTCGTGCCGACGTCGAAATCGAGCTGCCGTCCCTCCCAACGGAAGGCGACGGACCGGCCGAAATCGCGGTTGACGGGATCGGCCGCGCGAAAGCCCGCCGCGGCGTTCGAAGTGGTTCCGAAATCCCGGAAGTCGGCGCCGAGACGGCCCATGTCGTAGCCCACGCTGTCGGTGCGAAGCGTCGCGCGTCCGCCGAAGGCGGGAAAGGACGCCTCGCTCATCCAGGTGACGGCCGTGAGATCCGAATAGCCGCCCGTCCCCGGGTCGACGTCGACGTTGACGCCGAAGGCAAGGCGCAGCTCTTGGGCGGCGTACCGCTCGGCCGCGCGGCTGCGAAGCGACTGCGCGAGCCAGCCGTCGGGACCGAGAGCGGGTGCGCCCTCCACGGGCTGTGCGCTCGCCCCGTCGGGCAAACGCATGGCGCGCGTAAAGGAGATTGCTTCGCCTCGTTCGTTTCGGAGAAATCCCGCGCGCGAAAAGGCCCCCCGGTAGGCGTCGAGCGCCTCCGGAAAGCGACCTTCCTCTTCACGGGCCATGGCGACGCGCCGCCAGAGCATGACGGCCTCTTCAGTCTCCTCGGGATCCGAACCCGCAAGCAGAGCGACGTGCCGCTCGACGAGCGCCAGCGCTTCGTCCGCGGCGCCCGCGTCGTCGAGCGCGCCCGTCATGCGCGCGAGACTCTTGGCCGTGAGCGTGCCGCGTTCGTCGTTTTCGCTTTCGAGTCCCCGCACCAGACGGACGACCTCGCCCCGAACGCTCTCGGGACGCCCCCGAGCGCGGGCGAGAAGCGCCTCGACTTCGCCGTAGATCGCCTCTTCACGCCAAGCGGGGTCGGCTGCGGCCTTTTGCCAGAGGGACTGCGCACGTTCCGGGTCGCCCGCCTGCCGCGCCCAGTCCGCGGCCTTCGCCAAGCGCCAGGATTCGAGGAGCGCATCGTCGGGGAGCGCCCGAAGGGCTTCGGCAAAGCGGCCCGCTTCGGCCAGGTTTTCGGCCCGCGCGACCGCGATGTTCGTGCGCAACGTGTGTGCGAGATCGCGCATCGCCCGGATGCGTTCGGCGTCCGCTGCCCGGGGACGGGCGGGAAGGCGGGCGAGAAAGTCTTCGGCGAGGGCGACGGCCTTTTCCGGTTGATCGACGCTTCGGCGAAAGAGCGCCTCGGCGTAGCGCCATTCGCCGCGCTCGGATGGCGCGGCTCTTTCGGCCTGCGTTTTCCAAAGTCGGTCGGCCGCATCGAATTCCCCGCGGGCCCACAGGGCTCGCGCGAGCCGACCCGTCGTCCAGGGATCGGCTTCGCCCGCGTCGAGCGCGCGTCGCAAGGCGGCCACGTATTCGGACGAAGGCGTCTCGAGAAAATTCCCTTCGGCGTCGACCCGAGGCGCGAGGCGGTCTGCCTTGGCTACGAGCGCATCCTGATGAATCCCCGCGATGCGGCGCGTCAGCACCGCACGGTACGCGGCCTTCGAGTCGTCGGTGAGCGACACGGCCTTTTCGAGAAGACGCTGTGCCGCGCTTCGGTCGCCGCGGCGAAGCGCCACGTCGGCGAGGCCCGCGTAGGCGAAGGGCCGAGAGGGATTGACGGCGAGGGCTTCGCGGTAGGCGGCTTCGGCCTTCGTGAGCGCGCCCCGCTTCAAAAGTGCGTCCCCGCGGTCGTTCGCGAGCCAGTAGCGCCCCTCCGCAATGGCGTTGCGCCAGCGTTCCGAGCGCGGGTCGTCGGGCTTTTCGCCCAGGAGACGTTCGAGCGTTGCGACGCATTCGGCGCGCGTGGCGCTTTGGTAGACGCCTTCGAGCGCCCGTTCGAGCGCTTCTTCAAAGGCTTCGTCGGCAAGACGGCGTTGGGCGCGCTGCGAGATGAAAAGCGACGGCGACCGGCGAAGGGTTTCCAGGAGCGCCTTTCCTTCGGCGCGTCGCGTCTCGGTCCGAAGCAGCATGTCGGCGTATTCGAGTTGGAGCGACGGCTCGGGCGGGACGCCCTGAAAGAGCTTTTCCGCCTCGCGGGCGGCCTCGTCGTGGCGTCCCGCGACGGCGAGAAGGCGCAGGGCGGCGTAGCTTTGGGCAAGATCGCCCCGGGTCACGCGCTCGAGCGTGCGGGCGTCGCGGCAGGTCCTCGCGTCGGGCGAAGCGCAGAGTTTCTTGAGAAGCGCGGCGACCTCCGCCTCGTCCTCCCTTCCGGGGACGTCGTAGCGAAAGAGGTGGCGCAGATAGTCAAGCTACAGCTCCGCGTCGTCGGGCGACATGCTGAGGAGCCGTCGGAACGCATCGCGTTCCACGGTCGCGTTGTCGGTCGTTCGCGCCGATTCGATCTGGCCTGCGAGCCAGCGCGTCTGAATCCCCGCTCGGTCCGGGGCGCAGAGCGCGTCGGCCGCAGGGAGCGCGGCAAGGACCGCTAGGATCGGGGCGAAGGTCTTTGCGGTCGTCATGACCGGACTCCCGAGCGGATCGGGCGCAGCAGACGTCCTTCGCGGTCAAACGCGAAGCGCGCGTCGTCAAAGCCGAGCCCGAAAAGCGTCAGCATGCTCTTGTAGTAGCTCTCGGCCGCAATCGGAAGCTTTTCGAGACGGGCGCGAAGAAGGTCGCCTTCGGGCGAATTCGGGCGCCAGGCGAGAAAGGCCGCTCCGAAGGCGTCGGGGCCGGCCGCGGAGACCGCGAGCGTGCGGGTGTCGATGCGTTCGGGAACGCTTCCCCGGGCTCGGACGAGTCGGAAGACCGGCGCGAAGTGCCGCACAAGCAGGTCCCGCTCCGGCGCGTCCTGCGGGAGCATGCCCGCCCAGAGGTAGACGCGCACGGCGTCCCAGCTCCCGAAGGGACGCCCGTCTTCGACGAGCGTGCCCGATTCGTCGAAGACGGCCCAGTCGGGCGCGGCGCCGGCGGGGGATGCGCGCAGCGTCGCGCGAAGCGCCGCGCGTTCCGCGGCGAGCCATCGGGGGTCTTCCGCGGCGAAGCGGCGAAGGAGCTGCGGCGGCGTGTAGCTCGGATTGAAGGTGATGCGACCTTCGCCGTCGACGAAGCCCGTGCGGCCCGGAAGACAGACGGGGCCCATCGCCTCGGTTTCGTGCAGACACGTGCGGCCGACGAGGTCGAGGAGGGCGAGCCCCTCTTCGCGGTAGGCGTCTTCCTTCCAGAGGCGCCCCGCTTCGAGGAGCGCGTAGGCGATCCAGAGGTCGGCGTCGGTCGCGTTGTTTGCGTCGATCACGCTCCAACGCACGACGGGGGCGGGTTTCTCGGCGGCGCGCCGCGAATCGGCGGTTTTCGGTGCGGGTACAACCGTCTTGCCCCAGAGCCAGGCGGGAAGGTTTTTCCCGGCGTCTCCGGCGCAGAGGTTGTCGACCGTCCAGCGGCGAAGCCTTTCAAAGAGCTCGCGGTCGTCGTCGACGAGCGCGAAGAAGAGCCCGTAGGACTGTCCTTCGCTCGTCGTGATTTGGCGCGCGTCGCTCGGATCGATGAGACGGCCTTCAGCGCTTACGGCTTCGGCCGCAAAGCGGCGCCAGGCGCTCCAGGAGAGGGTTCGGCGGACGCCGTCGGTCGCCGCGGCCACGCGTGCAAGCGGCGACGAAAGAAGGGCGGCGGCGCCGAGGGCCTGAAGAAAACTGCGTTTGGCGATCATCGGCTCACTCCTCAGGACTTGCGGTTGGACGGAACGCGAAGCTTGTCGCGGGCGCTCAACAGTCGCCCCGCGACGACGCGCGTCATGAGAAGGTAGAGAAGGAGCGCCGCGCACGCGAGGAAGACGAGCGTGATCCCGAAGAGCACGAAGGGCTTGTCGAGGAGCTGATTCCAGATGCGCTGATGCCACGGCAGATCGCCCACCGCGTAGACCTCGGCCGGCCGGAAGTTGACGCTTCCCTTGGGGGTGAGAAAGCTCACCGCCCCGTCGACGTCGTAGAAGCTGCCCGCAGCGCCGAGCTTATCCTGCAGCAGCGCGGTGCCCGCGCCCGGTTGCGAGAGGAGCGCCGTAACGGTGCGCCCCTTCGTCACGGGGGACTCGAAGCTCACGAGCGCCGCCTGGCGGCTGCTCTCCGGCGAGTCGGTCCGCACGCGGATCGCCCGGTCCTTGTGCAGGGCCGGAGCGTTCTCGGGCGCAAGGCCGCGTCGGATTTCCTCGGCAAAGGGCGTTCCGGCGGGGACGTCTCCGCCCGAGCCGAGGTTTCCGATCACGAGCACGTCGCGATCAGTCAGGGCTTCAGGCGAGGGATCGGTCGACACCGTCACGAGGACGCCCGCGGTCCCCGTCTGCGAGCCGATGCGGCCCACGGCCGCGAGCATCGTGCTCACGTCCTGGGCCTCGGGATTCTTCGGGAGAACCACCGTCGTCTGGGCGAGGTCCGCAAAGCGTGAATAGGGGTAGCCCGAGAGCGTGAAGAGACGCAGGTTCGGAAGTTCCGCGTAGTGGTAGAAACCGCGGAAGTCGAGCGTGCTCGCGGGATCGATTTCCACCTGGTTTTCCGTGAGCGACACCGAAGGGCACTTCCCGGGGAGCGAGCTGTCCGTCACCGCCACGTCGTACTGAAAGTCGAATTCGAGCGTGTTGGCGGCGTCGAGGTGGACGGTCGGCAAACTGAGGGCGCGCAGAAAACCCGCCATCGCGTCGAGCGCCGCTACGCGGCGCACGACCGGAGCGGTCGCCGATTCGTCCGATTCGAGCACTTCGTAGCCCATGAGCGCGTCGTTGATGCGCACGCGCACGCTCGCGGCGGCGTCATCGCCCGGCGGCGTGTAGCGGTAGCTCAACTCCATCGGAATGCTGGTTCTCGGCAAGACGAAGAGGTCGGGCGCAAGGCGGAAATGGACCGCGATCGGGTCGGGGAAGGTGCCGCGCGAGCGAAGCTGCGAAGGATGGTCGACGAGCTCGTCAAAACGCACCTTGCGGTCGGTCGGGAGCCACTTGCGGGCGTCGTAGGCGGGGCGCGGCGGGAGCCGCGGGGATTCCGTCACGAGAACGCGCGGACCCGCGAAGCGGTCGCCTTCGAGCGCGAGCGCCTGCGCGGCCTCGACGAGCTCTTCGTCGTTGCGGCCGGCGATGACGAGCACCTTGGCCCAGTCGGAATGGGGTGCGTCCACGATGCGCACTTCCGGCCCGGTGATTTCCGCCGTGCCCCGCAGGAATTCGGGGAGGGTTTCGGGCGTCGCGAAGACGACGAAGTGCCCTTCGGCGGGCGCTTCGCCGTAGTGCACCGGCAGGGAGAGATCGCGCCAGTCGGCCGTTTTGCCCGCCCACGAGGCGAGGACGGCGGCCGCCTGCAGCGCCTTGTCCGAGGGGCGCGCGGGAAAGAGCACGGGAAGCGTGATGCGGCTTCTCGCGCCCGGATCGAGGAAGGGCGAAGGAAGGAGCTGTAGCTCGTTGGCGACGCGGATCTTCTGCTTGGAGAGCGTCAGCGTGCTTTCCCGATCGATTTCAAGCCAGAGCGACGCGTCGGCGGGTGACTCGCAGTTGTGTTCGTAGGAGCCCACGAACTCGAATTCGAGCTCGTTCAGGTCCTTGAGGCGCTTGGGGTTGAGTTCAACGGTCGTCACCACGGTACGGCCGATCTCCTCGGTCGTGATCGGGAGGCTTCGTTCGAGTTCGCCGTTGAGCCGAAGATTGAGTTGCGACTTCACGGGCAACAGAACGGGCGAAGGCGTCCACTTGAAGGTGACGGAAGCCTTCGTCGCGAGTTCGTCGCGGGCGATGACGAAGGGAAGGCGCCACTTGGCGTTGAGTCCCGTCATGCGGATCGGCGTGTTCTCGGGCAGGGACTTGAGCGCGGCGAAGCGTTCCGTTTCGATGCGGGTTTCAAGTGCTCCGGCGTCGGCCTGCACGTCGAGAAGCGCTTCGGCGAGCGGCCGAAGCGTTTCCTGAGCGGCCGCAAACGAGGGGTTCAGGGCGAAACTCAGGCCCAGGAGGCTGAGGGCGAAGAGATGTCGGGTCATTGTTTTCAACACAATCAAAGTTTTTCGGTCGTTTTCGGAGCGGGCCTTCAAGGTTGCGCTCGGGTCAGAATTCGCGTCGTCGGGGACGTCTCGGGACAAAGTCCGAAAGCCAGCGAAGGAAACGCTGTACGTCCACCAATCCGATGGCGGCCCAGGAGGGCGCGAGGCTGATGATCGATCGGACGCCGAGTCCAGCAAAGCCGAGGATCGTACGCAGGGCTTGACCGATTCCCACGCCCGGCTTGTGCAGGGCGTCGTCCCAGAGGTGATCGCGGCAGAAGGTCGCTGCGATGTATCGCTTTTCTTCGGCAAGGCTTCGGAAGGTGAGTTCGATGCCGACGCCGCGTGCGTTGGCGCGGCGGATCATCCCGCGGAATTCGTGCGCAACGCCGTCGTCCTCAAGGACGAGCGAAACGGTTTCGGAGGTGCGCAGGCGCCCCGCCGCTTCAGCGGGCATCTCGAGATTCACGCCGGTTTGCGAGAAGTCCCGAAGCGTCGCGTGCCAGACGGTGCCGTCGTCGCGGCGAAGCGAGGCGCGGCGGCGCGTCGTCACGCGGTGAAAACGACGCTCCTGCACGGTCTCGACGGCGACCGCCACGGCCGCGGAAAGAATCACCATGTTGTAGAAGAGCCAGACGACGTTGACGAGAATCGTCGCGCCGTCGAGACCGCCTGACGTGAACGCGCGCCCGAAGAGCCACAAAAGCCCCGCGGCGTTGAGGGCGAGGAGCACGAGGTAGGGCCGCGCGATGTGCCAGTCGAGGTGGTCCGAGTCGACCTTTGCGCCCTTCGTCGTCACGTTGAATTTTCCGACGTGCGGCGCAAAGAGCGCCACGGTCGTCGGAACCGCGATGTACCAGGAGAGCACCGTGTCGTAGATTTCGCCCATCAACGGAAAGCGAAGGCCCCGCTGCGCAAACTCGTTCGAGAGGTTGAGGTGCACGAGGTGCGGCACGACGAAGGCGAGGATCGCCAGTCCCGGCGCCTGAATGACGTTCGTGTCGAAAAAGATGAAGGGAAGCGGCGCGATGAGGAAGATGATCCTCGGAATGCCGAGCAGGAAGTAAAACATCCCGCTGAAGAAGCACAGACGCTGTCCGAGCGTAAGCCCCCGCCCGAAGAGCGGATTGTCAAGCCGGAAGATCTGAATCATCCCGCGCGCCCAGCGGATGCGCTGCCCGATGTGCGAGGCGAGCGTCTCGGTCGAAAGGCCCGCGGCGAGCGGCGTCGAAAGGAAGGCCGAGCGCCAGCCGCGCCGATAGAGCCGAAGCGACGTGTGGGCGTCCTCCGTGACGGTTTCGGTGGCGATTCCGCCGATTTCGTCGAGCGCCTTGCGCCGTATGACCGTGCAGGAGCCGCAAAAGAGCGTTGCGTTCCAGGTGTCGTTGCCGCGCTGAATGAAGACGTGAAAGAGGGCGTCCTCCTGCGGGACCGCGTCCGTGAGGCGGAGGTTTCGCTGATAGGGCGCGGGCGAGTAGAAGTGGTGCGGCGTCTGCACGAGCGCGATTTTCTCGTCGCGCAGCATCCAGCCCATGGTTTGGGTGAGGAAGGAGCGCACCGGAATGTGGTCGCAGTCGAAGATCACGACGAATTCGCCGTGAATCTTCCCGAGGGCGTGGTTGATGTTCCCCGCCTTGGCGCCCTTGTGCTCCTTGCGGCGGATGTAGCCCGCGCCCGCTTCTTTCGCAAAGGCTTCGAAGTCGTCGCGGTCGCCGTCGTCGAGAATCCAGACGTGAAGTTTCTCCTTGGGCCAGTCCATAGACTGCACGCCGAGCACCGTCGTGCGCACGAGTTCAAGGGGCTCGTTGTAGCTCGGAATGCAGACGTCCACGTGCGGCCATGGGGAGCGGTCCTCGGGGAGCGGACAGGGTTTGCGGTCGAGCACCCAGAAGGTCTGGAAGTAGCTGAGCGCCATCAGGACGAAGGTGTAGATCTCCGCGGTCATGAGCATCGCCGAGAACACGTGCCCTCCGATCGAATCGAAGTTGACGGTTTCGGTGAGGCGCCACCAGAGGTAGCGCGACGAGACGACGAGCGAAAGGAGAACGAGCAGGAGCACCGTCAGGCGAATGCGCACGAGCCGAAGCACGAGCGCCAAGGCGAACGTGCAGGCCGAAAAGAGCACCTGAAAGCGGGGATCAAGGTGCTGCGTCACGCAAAGCGCAAAGAGAACGACCGCAACGGCGCCGAGAAGCGCGCAGAGAATCGCGCGCACCGGGCCGAAGGGCTGCGGCGCGGTCTCGGCGAAACGCCGCGCCTCGCGGCGGTCCCATGCCTTGAGCAAAACCGTCGCCCGGTAGAGGAGCCGCGCCGGAAGGGGGCGTGTCTTCGGGCGCACGGACGTCGGGCGGGCGCTTCCCTTTCCCCGGACAAAAAGGAGAAAGAGGCTCTGAATCAGAATCCGCAGACCGTCGAGCGGCCGGGTTCGGGCCGGATCGACGTTCGGGTAGACGTCGGAAAACCGGGCGCGAAGCGCACGCCAGTTTGCGTTTTCCAAAGGCAAAAAGAGCCATGCCGCCGCCAGAAGGGCGCCGTTGACGAGCGAAGAAACGAGCGACGTGGACTTTTCAAGGAGTGCTGCGCCTTCCCGATCCACGCCGCGGAAGAACCGCAGCAGGACGGTCTTGATCAGCATCGCACTTCCTCACGAAGGCGGGCGGCGCGAAGGATCAGCCAGGTGGAGAGCGCGGTGATCGCCTGCGCGCTCTCGGCAAAGGGGGCGAGCTGCGTCACGGGGCCGCGCTGCAGGGCGGCCCGGGCGGCGAATTCGTCGCGGGGAACGATCTGCGGCGCAATGCGCGCGGAGAGTCCCGGCGTTGCGCGAAGGAACTGCATCACGTCCGTGTGGCTCTCGGAAAAACTGAGCGCCTTGTTGAAGAGAACCAATTCGTTTCGGGCGACGGTGTGCTCCGAGAGTTTCACCGCCGTGTGGGCGTCGGGCTCCGCCACGGTGACGAGCACGTCCGCCGCACCGCGCCAAAGCTGCGCGGTCTCGGTGTCGTCGTGGCCGAGGTCGACGACGACGTGCGTGAAATGCGGGTCGCAAAGGTCGGCCGGGTCGAGATTGACGGGAGGGTGTGAGGAATAATTGTTCTCGGTTTTGTCAGGCGTAAACGCTATAAATATGGAATCCGTGTAGCGCCAGAAAATGTCGGAAGGCCGTACGTCGGGCGGAAGATTGAAGAGGGTGCGAAAGCCTGAGAAAGTGCCTTGCGGCGCCACGGCGAGCACGCGGCTCCCGCGTCGCGTGCCGAGATGCCAGGCGGCCGCGGCGGCGACGGTGGAGCTTCCCGCGCCTTCGCGAAGGCTGCGGAAAGCGAGGATGATCGGACTGAGATCCCTTGTCGGGAGGGGGGGTTGAAACGCCATGATCGGAGGCTCGGACGCCCCTTTCGATCAGCAGGGCGAAGAGGCTGTATTGCCGGGAAAGCGTCTCCCTCCGAGCTGCATTCTGTGCCGGAATCGAGGAGGGGGATAATGATGCGGGCGTGTCGGAACGCTGTCGAGAAGCGACAAAAACGTTCGAAGTCATGCTCTTAAGATCAGCGTTCAACAATCAAAGAGATGAAGAATATGGGAATAAAAATTCGGGAAATTACTATTCCATATTATTCCATTTTTTGTTGATGACAAGGGAGTGTCGAGAAGAAAAACGCCTTGTGTGTTGATGTACGTGGAGTTTGTTAAGAAAAATCCCTTATATCAATATTGATAGTAAAGATGTTCAGGGGAAGCACAAGCGGCGTAGAGAAAGAAATTTTCGCCCTTTTTTGGTGTTTTTTTGTTTCTTCTATTGAGCGACAGGGGAAAATGGGAGGAAGGAGGATGTGACGGATGCGCCGGTGTAGTCGTCTGGTTTCTCGTAACCGTCCGACGGGCAGCGGCGAAACTGCACGTCGACGAGAACGTTCCTGCCGAAAATGAATCGGTCCGCCTCCGGGGCTTCGGATGCGGACCTCATGTCCTGTCCCGCCGGTTACATTTGCGGGAGTTTGTTTGAAGGCGGTATGGGTTTACCTGCGGGCGAGCACTTTCGCAAAGGCTTCGGCCGCGTATTCGACGTTGCCGCGGTTGAGTCCGGCCACGCAGATGCGGCCGTTTGCGACGCCGTAGACGGCGTATTTTTCGCGAAGCTCCGTCATCATTTCTTTCGTGAAGCCCGTGAAGGAGAACATCCCCTTTTGTCCGACGACAAACGAAAGGTCCACGCCGTGGCGCTCGCCCGCCTCGGCGAAAAGCCGCCGCATAAGCACCATGCGCTCGCGCATTTCGTCGACTTCCTTGCGCCAGCGGGCTTCGAGTTCGGGGTCGGCGAGGACTTCCGCGACGACCGAGCCCGCGAACTTCGGAGGATTCGAATAGGTGGAGCGAACGAGGCTCTTCAAAATGGATTCGACCGTGCGCTTTTCCTCATTCGAGCGCGTGAGGACGTGCAGGGCCCCGGCGCGCTGACCATAGAGTGCAAAGTTCTTCGAAGAGGACGCCGCAACGAGCGCCGCGACGCCTTCGTCGGCGAAAAGGCGCGGGGCGTAGCCGTCCTCGTCGAGTCCGTCGCCCAATCCCTGATAGGCGATGTCGAGAAGCGGGACGAGATTGCGTTCCTTCACGATTTTCACGACTTCGCTCCAGGCGTCCCTCGGGAGGTCCACGCCCGTCGGGTTGTGGCAGCACGCGTGAATGAGAACCATCGTGTTGGCGGGAAGGGTCGAAAGCGCCGAGCGCATCCCGTCAAAGCGAAGGCCGCCGAGCGTGCGGTTGTAGTAGGGGTAGGTGGCGACCTCGAGCCCCGCGAGCTTGAAGATCGCGATGTGGTTGCCCCAGGTCGGGTCCGACACGACGACGAGTTTTACGCCGAGAACGGTTTTCGCAAAGAGCGCCGCGAGGTAGAGCGCTCCCGTGCCGCCGATCGTCTGCACGGTGGCCGTGCGCTCGGAGAGCGCCGGGGCGCGCTCGGCGCCGAAGAGAAGACGACGCACGCTCTCGTTGTAGGCGGAAAGGCCCGACATCGGGATGTAGGCGTGGGGTTCGCGGCGCGCGAGAACGCGTCGGGCGGCTTCCTCCACGGTCGGAAGGAGCGGCATCACGCCCGCGTCCGTGAGGTAGGCGCCGACCGTGAGGTTCACCTTTTCGGGGCGCTCGTCCTTCTGAAAGACTTCGTTGAGCCCGAGGATGGGATCGTCGGGCCGGGGTTGAAGTTGGGAAAAAAGTTCGTTTTGCATGAATGCTGTCCTCGTCGTGCGAAGTGAAAGTCCCTCCACTATACGGCGCGGCGGGGACGGACGGTGTGTCGTGCAAAAAGAAATTTCTCCTTTTGCGCGGCTTCTCAAACCGACTGAGACGTTTCGCCTACGGCATTCTGAGGAACCGCGAAGGAGAAGACCTTCGAAGATTTTACGCTGTGGGTTCGAGCACCTTGATGATCTCCGCTTCGATCGCAAGAAGCGTCGCTTCGTCGCGCAGCACGGGGCCGTCGATGAGGAACACGTCTTCGACGCGCTCGCCGAGCGTCGTGATCTTCGCCGTCTGCAGGTTGATGTTGTGCCGTGCAAGGATGTCGGAGATGTCGTAGACGAGTCCGAGGCGGTCCGTGCAGATGACGTTCAACAGCCAGGCCTTTCCCGAAGCGGTCGGGACGATCGTGACCATGGGACGCGTCGGGAAGTGGCGCGAGCGGCGAGAGAGCTTCCCGCGGCGGGGCTTCGGGATGGGGTTCGCGATGTTGAGCGCCTCGGGGAGTTCGCGCTCGATCTTCTGCGCGGTGCGCTCGGGCGTGTCGTGCTCGAAGGGATCCGTCACAAGAAGCGTGTCGAGCGCCCATCCGTGCTGCGTCGTGTGAATGCGCGCGTCCATGATCGAGAGGCTCTTGGCGCCGAAGTACGCGACCATGCGAAGGAAGAGGTCCTTCTGGTCGGGCGTGTAGACGAGCACCTGCAGGCCCCCTAGCGTCGGATGTTCGCGCACGCGCACCAAGGGCGTGCGGTCCTCAAGATGCCCCGCCGTCGAAAGGGCGTGCCAGACGATGTCGTCCGTCGTGTTGCGAAGGAAGTAGACGACGTCGAGCTCGCGCCAAAGGGCTTCGCGCTCGGCTTCGGAGAGTTTGCCCTCGAGTTTCGCGCACACCTCGCGGCGCCGTTCGAGAACGGCGGTCTTGGGGGTCACCCAGGTGCCCTTGAGGCGCGAGAGCGTGGTGCGGTAAAGCGCCTCGAGAAGCTGCGCCTTCCAGGGGTTCCACACCTTGGGACTCGTCGCGCGGATGTCGGCGACCGTGAGGAGATAGAGGGCGTCCAAACGTTCCTTTGTCTTCACGACCTTCGCGAAGGCGTCGATCACCTGCGGGTCGGAAATGTCGCGCTTTTGCGCCGTGAGGCTCATCGTGAGGTGTTCGCGCACGAGAAAGCACATGAAGTCGATGTCTTCCTCGGCAAAGTGCATGGAGCGCGCCCAGGCTTCGAGGCGCTTCGCTCCGATTTCCTCGTGCCGGCCCCCGAGGCCCTTTCCGATGTCGTGAAAGAGGCCCGCGATGAGAAGGCGCCAGTTCCGGTCGAGCCCCGCCATGATGTCCGAGCAGAAGGGGTATTCGTGCGCGAAGTCGCTTCGCGCAAAGCGGCGGATGTTCCGAACGACGCGAAGCGTATGCTGATCGACCGTGAAGATGTGGTAGAGGTCGTGCTGCATCTGCCCGACGATGTGCCGGAAAGGCAGAAGATAGCGCCCGAGAATCCCCCAGAGGTTCATCTGCTTCAGGGCGTGGTAGGTGCCGCGCGGGAGCTGCAGGATCTTGAGGAAGGTTTCGTGGTTCTTCGGATCGTTTCGGAAGTCGTCGTCGATGCCGAGCGACGCGTGCCAGAGGGCGCGCAGAAGGCGCGTCGACATGCGCTTCAACTCCATGTGCTCGGCAAAGACGAGGAAGGTCTCGAGCATGGCGCTCGGACGCTTTTCAAAGAGCTTCGGGTCGTCGATGTCCATTTCGTCGCCGCGGGCCGTAAAGCCCGGCGCGATCGGAAGAACCTTCGCGCCCGTCATGTCGCCGAGAAGGCGGTCGGAGAGCGCATAGAGTTGCAGCTGCGACATCTGAACGACCTGCTGGGCGTTTCGGTAGTAGGCCTTCATGAGGCGCTCAGAGGCGCGCATGGGGCCGGCCGGCAGCCACCCGAGGCGCTGTGCGAGCGCTTCCTGCAGGTCGAAGATCAGACGGTCTTCGTGGCGCTTTGCGCAAAGGTGCAGGTTGATGCGAAGGTGACTGAGAAAGTCGTGGACGCGGTAGAGCGTTTCGACTTCCTCTTCGGAGAGAAGCCCCGACTTCGAGAGGTCTCGAAAGTCGGTCGCGATGTGCGCGGCCTTCGCGCACCAGAGAAAGACCTGAATGTCGCGCAGGCCCCCGGGGCTCTCCTTGATGTTGGGTTCGAGCGAATAGGGGGTGTCTTCGTAGCGCTGATGGCGCCGCGCGAGTTCGAGCATCTTCTTCTGAAAGAAGTCCTTGGCGTCGAGCTGGGCGTGAAAGCGCTCGAGCGCACGGGTGAGAAGCGCTTCGTCTCCGCGCAGGAGACGCTCTTCGAGGTAGGTCGTCGCAACCGACACGTCGCCCGCGGCCTCTTCGAGAAAGGCCGTTTCACTTCGCACCGAGGCGCCTACGGGGAGGCCGAAATTCCAGAGTTCCGCAAGGAAATTCGAAATGCGCTCGCCGAGCGCCGCATCCTCCGCGAGCTTGTCCTCCATGAGAATGAGGAGGTCGATGTCGGAGTAGGGATAGAGTTCTTCTCGCCCGCAGCCGCCCACGGCGACCAGGGCGAATCCTTCGCGCGGGAGATCGAAGAGGTCGGCGAGCGCCGTCAGGGCGCGATCGAGCGCACGGCTGTGGTCGCGCAGAAAGTCGCCCGCGTGCGGGGCGCGTTCGTAACGGTCGACGAGGACTTCGCGCTCAGCGCGGAATCGCTCGATGATGGAGGCGGCATCGGTCATGCGTCTGCTCAGGCGGGTTGGCGGCGTCGCGCATTTCCGCCCGTTCCTATGGTTGTCAATGGAGGAAGCGCTTATGCGGCGAGAGGAAAAGAGACCCTCGGACAAGCCGAGGCGCCCTTTTCTTGTCTTAAAGCAGTCTATAGCGCCTGACACGTACTGTGGTCGGTTCGACTCGAAAAGGAAACAAACCGTCGGAAATTGCCGAGCAGAAGTTCCTTTTTGACCGAGTCTTGCGGTATTACCTCATGACGGCAAGATTCCGTCTCCCCAAGGTGTCGGGCAAAAAGTAGGATTGGAGAATTGCTTTTCTTTCGGCGTCGGCTCCTTACGGTCCAACCGTGTAGGAGCGTTTCGGCGTCCTCCCGCAACCACCGTCATGCTCAAAAACGTACACCTTTCTTTGGTTGGCCTTGCCGCCCTCATTCTTGCCGCCATCATTGCGGCGATCGTCGTCGTCCCGACGGCGACGGTCGGCGTCATCAAGGTTCTCTACAACTTCCTCACCGAGGACCTGGCCTGGCTTTTCCTTCTCATGGGTGTCGCCTACTCGGCGATCGCCTTTGTGTGCTTCTTCACGAGGTACGGCGACATCCGCCTGGGCGGCCGGGACGCGAAGCCCATGTTCAACACTTTCATGTGGAACGCCATGAACATCTGCAACGCCCTCGCGGCGGGCGTTCTCATCTTCGGGCTTTGTGAATGGATGTTCTACGTTAAGACCCCTCCCTTCGGGCTTGAGCCCGGGTCGACGGCGGCCTATGAAATGGCGTCCGCCTACGGGATGTTCCACTGGGGCTTCTCGGCCTGGGCCTTCTATCTCGTGCCGGCCCTGGCGATGGGCTATCTCTTTTGGAACAAGAAGTGCGCGTCGCTTCGCATTTCCGACCTTTCGGTCGGCATCCTGGGCGGCGATTCGCTCTGGAAGCGCGTCGCGCGCTTCCTTTTGGACGGCGCCATCGTCTTCGGCTACTTCGCCGCGATGATGACGACGGTAGGGATCGGCACGCCCGTGATGGGCGAGCTTGCGAGCCACCTGCTCGGGATTCCGAACACGTTCGAACTCAAGCTCGGCGTGATTCTTGTCTTCTGCTTGTTCTTCACGCTCTCGGCTTCGCGCTCGATCGCGCGCGGGATGGGGCGGATCTCCAACTTCAACGTCGCCCTCGGCCTCGCTTTCTTCGCGTTCGTCCTGATTTCGGGCGACACAGCCTTCATTCTCGACAACTCCGTGATGGCGATCGGCACGAACATCCGAGAATTCCTTCGCATGAGCTTCAATTCCGACGCCGTGGCGCACACCGGGTTCGTGCAGACCTGGACGATCTTCTACTGGGCCTGGTACGTCGCGATCTGCTACATGTGCGCGCTCTGGATCGCCCGCACGTCCTACGGGCGCACCTTCCGCGAAATCGCGGTTGCCAACTGCATCTGGGCGCCGCTTGCCTGCTGGCTCACCTTCTGCATTCTCGGCAATTACGGCATGGGTCAGGAACTCTTCCACGGTCTCAAGGTGTCGGACGCCGTGGGCGAAATCGGCACGAACGGCGCGGCCCTCATGGTGATCCAGACGCTTCCCTTGCCGAAGCTTGCGGTTTTCGTCTTCCTCGTTCTCATCTTCTTTAACCTCGCGACCTCCGCGACGGGGAACGGCATTGCTTTGAGCCTCTACACGTCGAAGGGAATCGCGCGTGAAGACGAGGCGGATCCGCGCTTCAAGGCCTTCTGGTGCATGCTCTTTTTGGTGCTCCCCGTCGGCATTCTGCTTCTTGAGCGCGCCATTCCGGGACTCAATGTTCTCTCCACCATTCAGTCGATGATCACGGTCTCGTCGATTCCGATGTTCTTCGTCCTGATCGCGCTCTTCGCGGCCTTCCTCAAGGCCTTCCGAACGGACGTGCGCTCGGGCGAAATCCTCGGGAGCGTTTCGGTCCACCGCACCGCCCGTTGGGAGGAAGCCGTGGCCGAGGCCCGTGAAAACCGTTGAGAAGGGAGGCCGTCATGACCAGCCGATCGTTTGACGCCGTTGCGCTCACCGACCCCGTGGCGCTCACCCAGGCGCTTGTCTCCATCAACACCTACGAACTTGTGGGAAAGAGAGAAGCGCTTCAACTCGTCAAAAAACTCCTCGACGAAAAGGCTCCCGAAGCCCGGGCGACGCTTTGCGACTTCGAGACGGACGCACCGTACCTCACGGCCCGCATCGGGGCGGAAAGTCCCGTCGGAACCCTCTTCTTTGAGGGGCACCTCGACGTGGTGCCCGCGGGCAAGATGCCGCGGGCCTTTGAGGGCCGCATCGAGGGAGACTGGCTGATCGGTCGCGGAGCGGGCGACATGAAAAGCGGTTGCGCCGCGCTCATCACGGCCTTTCTCGGTGCCGCCGAGGCGGTTCGGTCTTCCGGCGCGAAAGGGGCGCTCTGGCTCATGCTCTCGACCGACGAAGAGTACGCGGGTGAAGAAATCAAGACGGCGCTCTCTCAAGGGACGGTCCCCAAGGCGGACTTCGCGGTGATCGCAGAACCGACGGATCTCTCCGTCGTGCACCGTCAAAAGGGCGAGTGCTGGATCACCTGCCGCTTTGCGGGACGAAGCGCCCACTCGAGCACGCCGGAACTCGGCGTCAACTCCCTCATGAAGGCCGCCCGCTTCATGACGAAGCTCGAACCCCGCATCGCGGCGCTGAAGACCCGCACGTCGCCGCTTGGTTCTCCCACGATGAGTCTCGGAACGCTTCAGGGTGGGACCGAGCCCAATGTCGTGCCCGACGCTGCGGAGGCGGTAATCGACGTGCGTTACCTTCCGGGCGAAACACCCGAAGACTATCTCTCGCTTCTTGAAGAGATTGCAAACGAATGCCGTGCGGGGGATCCGGACTTTTCGGTGCGATTCGAAGTGACGGGCGACTGGCCCTCGATGGAAACGCCGACGACGCACCCGGCGGTGGTCGGTCTGAAGGACGCGGCCGAGCGCATTCTCGGGCGCTCGGTCGGGTTCGGGAACATGACGGGCTGGGGTGAGGCGGGCTTCATGGAGCGCTTCGGCGTGCCCGCCGTCTACTTTGGGCCGGGCGATCCGAAGTTCTCCCACACGCCCGAAGAACGCTGCCTCACCGTTCGCATCCGCGAGGCGGAGGCGGTCTTCCTTTCTCTGGCCGAATCCTGGCTCGCGGACGGTAAGGTCTGACGACTCAGCGCGTACGCCGTCCCGCCTCCACGCGGGCGGCGGCGTCGACCGCGGCGATCAGGGCCGGGTCGTTGAAGGGCATGTGGACCGAGGCGAAGCGGTCAAAGGGCGCGATGCCGTATTGCGCGAGAACGTCCCTTGCCCACTTGTCGCTCGGCATCACCTTGCGGGCCGAGAGTCCCCCGTGAAGGGTGCGCGCGGAAGCCACTCCTTCGGGGAAGGCGCGGCATTCCGGGAAGGCTTCGAGAAGGCGCGAAACATAGCGGCGCAGGTCTTCGAGCGTGCAGTTGGAAACGCCTCCCTTGGTGACGGGACGCGTGTAGCGGCACATCGGACGCCCGTTGGGCGCGCGCCCGCTCACGACGATCGACTCGTTTCCGGGGTGACCGATCGTGAGAAGCGACGCGTCCTCCCTGCGGAGTTCGGCAAAGAACCCCACAAGCGACGGATGCGTTTTACGAAGAATCGCCGTGAAGCGCGAACACCCCGGGACGAAGAAGAAAATCGCGCCGTCGCCGCAGGTGGCGGCGAGGAGGTCCGCCGCATAGGCGTTGAAGACCTCGTCGTCGGTTTGGGCGCGAAGCACAACGGCGTCGCGCTCGAAAATGAGGACGCCCACGCCCCGGTCGCTCGCCGGAACGGGCGGCCAGCTCGGCGTTTCGCGGGCCGTCACGACGGCGCTTCGCGGATCGGTTCCTTCGGCGGGCGCCGTCGTAAGCGGCACGAAGCTTCCGTAGGGGAGGGCGCGCGAGAGTTCGAGGCGCGCCTCGTTCACGTCGGTCGAGACGATGGAGACGAGCGGAAAGTCGCCCGCAAGCGGTCCGTAGGAAAAGACGTTCGGGCGCGGCAAAAAGCGCATTTCCGGCTCGTGCGAGGGTTCGTAGGCAACGCCCGCCGAGGCCCATTCCTCGTCTTCGTCGCGATCCTCAACTTCCTCTTCGGAAGTCTCCGTCAAGCTTTCGGAGAGAACGGCCGGCGCCGGGTCGTTCATGAGCCCTTCGCGCTCGCCCGTTTCGATGAGGGTCGCGGCCATCCCCGAGCGGATCGGCGCGGGGAGCCGTTCGAGCGCCGCGGCGATCACTTCGGCGTCTTCGTGGAGAAGCGACGAAATCGAGGGCGGCAGCTGCGGAAGGAGCGAAAGGCGCCCTTCTTCGGCGATGCGCTTCAAAACGCGTGCGGCAAGATCCAAACGCATGACGGCTCCTTCTTAGAGAGAAAGACGGAAGAGTTGATCGAGCTCGTCGTTCGAAAGATCGCCGAGCCAGTTTTCGCCCGAGTGGACCGTGAGGTCCGTCAGACGGCGCTTCTGCGCGAGAAGTTCGTTGACGCGCTCCTCAAAGGTCCCCGCCGAAATGAAGCGGTAGACGAGCACGTCGCGGCGCTGTCCGATGCGGTGCGCGCGGTCGGTGGCCTGATCTTCGACCGCAGGATTCCACCAGAGGTCGTAGTGAACGACGGCGGAGGCGGCCGTGAGGTTGAGGCCGGTCCCGCCCGCCTTGAGGCTCACGATCATCGTGCGCACCGTGCGGTCGTTCTGGAAGCGGTCCGTCATGCGGGCGCGGCGCTCGCGCGTGACGCCCCCGTGCAGAAAGTCGGGGCGCTCGCCCGTCGCCTTGGCGATCCACTCCTGCAGACGCTCGCCCATCTCGCGGAACTGCGTGAAGATGAGGACCTTTCGGTCGCTCTCGCGGCACTCCGACAGAATTTCGAGAAGCGCCACGCCCTTGCCGGCGTCGGGCTTTTCCGTGCGCGTGCCGAGGAACTGCGAGGGCGAGTTGCAGATCTGCTTCAACTTCATGATGAGCGTGAGTACGATCCCGCGGCGCTGCGCGAGCGTCATCGAGCGGTCTTCGCCGCGAAGCTTTCGCATCGATTCGTCGAGCGTCTTCGCGTAGAGCGCCGCCTGTTCCTTCGTAATCGACGTGAAGCGGTCGATCACGTTCTTTTCCGGCAGATCCCGGATGATCGACTTGTCCGACTTCACGCGGCGGATCATGAAGGGCGCGGTGAGGCGTCGGAAGGCTTCGAGGCGCGCCGGATCATGGTCGATTTCGATCGGCGTCGCGTATTCGCGCTGAAAGTCCGTGGCCGAACCGAGCAGTCCCGGCATCACGACCGAGAGGATCGACCAGTATTCCATCAGACGGTTTTCGACGGGCGTGCCCGTCATCGCGATCACGGCGTCGGCCGTGAGCGAGCGCACGGCGCTCGACTGCGCGGCGGCGGGGTTTTTGACGGCCTGCGCTTCGTCGAGGACGACGAGGCGCCAGCGGCGGCTCTTCAAAACCTCCACGTCACGGCGAAGCGTGCCGTAGCTCGTGAGCGTCACGTCGGGGAGCACCTCCGGCATGGCGCGGTCGAGCCCGTGGTAGAGCCCTACGGTGAGCGTGGGCGAGAAGCGTTCGATTTCGCGCGCCCAGTTCGTGAGCACCCCCATGGGGAGCACGCAGAGAATCTTCTTTTCGGCGAGTTCTCCCGATTCCTTCAGCTGCGTCATCGCGGCGATCGCCTGCAGAGTCTTGCCCAACCCCATGTCGTCGGCGATGAGGCCGCCGAAACCGAGGCGCAGGTTCTTCATGAGCCAGGAGTAGCCGCGGTGCTGATAGGGGCGAAGTTCCGCGTGCAGATTCTTGGGGACGGGAAAGTCCTTCACGTCGGTGAGGACGCGCATGCGCTCGCGAAGGTCGTCGTCGGCCAGCACCTCGGCGCCGCGCCATTCGCCCGTGAGGGTCGCGCGCAGGCGCTCGAAGGGGTCGGACGACTTCTTTGCGATCTCCTCCATGTCTTCGAGGAGCTTCGGGTCGAGAAAGACGAATTCGTCGTCGATCGGAATGACGTTGCCGACTTCGTCCATGAGCTTGCGAAGTTCCTCGAGCGTCATTGTGCGAGAGCCGATCGCCACCTCCCAGCGGAATTCGCTGAGCGTTTCGCGCGTGAGGAAACTGCCGACGCCGCCTCCGGGAATCGTGCCCACGCGGGCGATCAGGCGCGGGCGCAGAAGGCCGCGCAGTTTTCCGGGGAGCACGAGCGGCACGCCGAGCCAGGCGATCTGCGGCGCGATTTCCGTGAAGAAGGTCTTGAGAAACGCGGGTTCGAGCGTCATTGTACCGCGGCCGTTCAAGAGGGCGGAGAGCGCGGGAAGGGCCTTTACGAAGGCGGCGAGGGCCGAGGCCGCCGCGTAGCGGTGCGTCTGCCAGCGGGGCGACGCGAGCAGAAGCGAATAGGGAACGGGAGAGGACCCGAATTCGCCCTTTTCATGAAGTTCCTCTTCCTTCTTGCGCGATTCGGCGTCGAACTTGAGTTCGCTGTGCGAGGCTTCGCGGGAGAGAATCCCGAAGGTGAGCTCGGTTCTGCCCTTCGCAAGGCGCGTGAGCGTGAGCGCGGGCATCCACGGGTAGAGGCTTGCGAGCTGGAAGGGACGGAAGGCCGCGAGAAGCAGCTTCATCGGACGGTCCGTGAGGAGACCGTCGAGCGGAGAGGTGTCTTCGCCCAAAAGGAGCGCCGTCGGCAGGTTCGCCTTTTCGATGTCGCCCGAGTAGGCGGCAAAGAGCGCCTTGATCGCGTCGGAGAGCGCCAGAAGAACGATCGTGCGCACGCGCCGTTCGTTTTCCGCAACGGACACGGCCGTGCGGGCGGGCGCAGCCTCTTCACCGCTTACACCTTCGGCCTTTTCGTCCGGGGAATCGTCGGATGCTTCGTCGGAGGGTTCGTCGGGGAGTTCGGGTGCCGGGAAGCCGGCGTTTGCGAGTGTCTCGGGGTCGACGAGATCGTCGGTACGGTAGGTGAGCGCGGCCGAGAGCGTCTGAAAGACGGCCTTGACGCCGTCGTTTTGCAGCGCGGGCACCCAGAGAAGACGCGGAGCGGGGTGTTCGACTCCGGCGGCCCGATAGAGAATCGGACGGATCTGGCCCGAAAGGATCAGACGCGCCGCGGCGCGCACGACCGCGCGGCGCGACTCGATGTCGCGGGTCATCGCTTCGGTTTCCGCGTTCGTGAGGGCGAGAAGAGCCGCCGCTTCGCGGGCGGGCGTGACTTCCCGTTCGAGCGCTTCGAATTCGGCGTTCGTCAAGCGGATGCGGGAGCGCGCGAAAAGACGTTCCACGGGTTTTCGGCGCAGATCGGCGCCGCCCGCATCGATCGTCGTCTGAAGACGCACGGACAACAAAAATCCGTCGGGATAGCCGAGAAGCGACACGAAGCGCGCCTTGGCGGCCTTGGCGGCGTCGCCCGAATCGGAGGCGGGCGCTTCGCCCTCGGCAAAGGATTCCTTGCGGCGGGCGTTTTCCTCGGCGACGGCGCGCAGAACGTTCTCCACGCGGTCGCGGATTCTGCGGAAGTCCCGGCGGAAGCGCTTGCGGTAGTTCTTCGACTTCGCAAGCGGCATGTCTTCGGGGAGAAGAGTGAGAAAGTCGTCGGGACGATTTTCAAGAAGCGCGTAGGGGACGGCGTGCAAAAAGCGCTCGGCCTCCGCGCGCTCGGGGACGGCGCTCATGGCGTCTTCGGCGGCAAGCGGCGCAACGACCTCCGAGAGCGTCGGCGCCTTCGAGGCGGTGAGCTGCAGATAGTCCGTCCCGATCGTGCGCGAAAGCGACGCGGGATCGATCCCGTAGAGACGGAAAAGACGCGCGGGGTCGCTTCCCGTTTCTTCGGCCGTCAGCATCCAGAGCGCGGCTTCGTCGGGCGTTTCGGCGTGAAAGGGCGCGAGAAAGGGAATCCCGGAGGCTTCGGCGAGGTCCGCGTGCGAGGGCCGCAGGTTCCCTTCGAGCCAGTCGCTCAGGAGGTCGGGCGCGTCGGCGAGCTTTTGCGCGAAGCGTTCCTTTTCTTCGTCCGTCGCCTTCTGGACGCGGCAGCGGATCGTCTCGCCCGAGGGGGCGTGCGCTTCGACGCAGCCTTCCGAGACCGCGAAGTCCGTGAGGTGTTTCGCTCTCGTGCGCGGGAAGAAACCTTCGGGAGGCATGAATGCCAACGCGTCGCGCACGCGGTCGTGCCAATAGCTGAGAACTTCCGGATGAGAAAGCATGGCGTCCTGCAAAAGAGGGGAAGACGAAGGAAAAAACGGGAATCGAACATTGTAGCGAAGCCGACGCCGTTCGAGTAGGGTTTCTAGCAAGGCGGCAAAAATCCGAAAGAATTCGAAAGGGGGGCGAAGGGCTTCCCGAGCTCGGGCGCAAGTACAATAGTCATTCCATCGCAAAACGGATTTTTCCCGCATGAAACGCAAACTTCTTTTGACGGCTTCGCTTCTTGCCGCGGCCTTGGGACTTGCCGGCTGCACGGGCTCGGAAGACACCGTGGGCGACGTCTCGCTCGGCATCTTTACGCTCAAGGACATCAAGATCGAACACTTCGTCGACCCGAAGGTCCCGGGCGTCACCTGCCACGTCGCGAGCATCGAGGCGAACCTCGCCCTTTCGGATCCCTCGGACAGCTCGGTTTCCTGCCGTCAGACGGGCGACATCACGCCCGAGATGATCGCGGGCATCGACCGCTCGAAGTCGGGCGAGGTGGTCTTCGCGAAGTCCAAGAGCATTTTCTTTAAAACGATGAAGATCCGCCGCATCTACGACGCCGACACGCAGACGCTTCTTTACGTTTCGTACTCGACGAAGGAAACGACGGGGAGCTTCAAGCATTCGCTCTCGACCGTGCCGCTCTGGGGCACGAGCGCCTACCAGACGAACGCGCCCAAGCCCCTGACGTCGCTCTGAGTTTTTTCATCATGACGGTGGATCTGCACACCCATACGAACGCTTCCGACGGCGCGCTCACTCCCGAGGCGCTCGTCGAACTCGCCCGTGCGTCGGGCGTGACGCTTTTGTCCGTCACGGACCACGACACGGCGGCGGGATGCCCGCGTGCGCAAAAGGCCGCGGAAAAGGCGGGGATCGCCTTCATTCCGGGCGTCGAGCTTTCGGTACGCTGGGGCGGGACGGTGCTTCACGTCGTGGGACTCGGCATCGGTCCGGAGGATCCCCTCGTCGTCGAGCGCTTTCGCGAGACCGCACGTCTTCGCGCCGAGCGCGGCGTGAAGATGGGCGAGGCCTTCGAGGCGATTGGTCTTTCGGGCGCCTATGAGGGAGCGCTCGCCCGGGCGGATTCGCCGCTTACGCTTTCGCGCACGCACTTTGCCGCGTGGCTCTTGGAGACGGGCGTCGTCAAGAATCAGCAGCAGGCCTTCGACCGCTATCTGGGTGAGGGCGGACCCGCCTACGTCGAGGCGCCCTGGCCCTCTTTGGAAGAGGGAGTGCGTTTTTTGCTCGAGCGCGGGGCCCTTCCGATTCTGGCGCACCCCGGGCGCTATCGTCTGCGCCGCGGCTGGGAGGCGGACGCCATGATCGACGCCTTCCTTGCGGCGGGCGGCAAGGGGATTGAAGTCACTTCCGGCTCGCAGTCGGAAGAAGCGAACGTGCACTATGCGCAGGTCGCCCGGGACCGCAAGCTTCTCGCGAGCACGGGCTCGGACTGGCACAGCGACCGCTCGCCGCGGCCGCGTCCGGGCTGTCAGCCGCCGCTTCCCGCCGACCTCACGCCCGTCTGGACGCTTTTCGGTTACGCCTGACAACCCATACGCACAAGATTCCACAAGGAGGAGACGGTTTTCCCGGCGCTTCGCCGGAGAGCCCGACCAAAACAAATGAACATTGCCCACACCATTCAAACCATCTGCGTCTACGCGATTCCGCTTCTTTTCGCCATCACGATGCACGAGGCCGCCCACGGGTGGATGGCCTCGAAGTTCGGCGACAACACGGCCCGCATGCTCGGGCGCGTGACGCTCAATCCCCTGCCGCACGTCGATCCCTTCGGGACGATCGCGCTTCCCCTCATCATGCTCGTGGGCTCGAGTCTCGCGGGCATGGGCGGGATGATCTTCGGCTGGGCCAAGCCCGTTCCCGTCGTGACGCGCTACATGCGCGACCCGCGCTGGGGGATGGTCTGGGTCGCCGCGGCGGGTCCCGCCGCCAACTTCCTGCAGGGAGTCTTCTGGGCGATCCTCTTCAAGATCCTGCTTCTTGCGGGACTGCGCGGGGGCTTTTTCATCGACATGTGCCTGGCGGGCATTTCGGTGAACTTCATCCTCATGGCGCTCAATCTTCTGCCGATTCTGCCCCTTGACGGCGGACGGATCCTCAACGGCTTTCTTCCCTACCGCTGGTCGGTGCAGTTCGAGCGCGTCGAGCGCTACGGGATCTTCATCCTCCTCGTTCTGATGGCGACGGGGCTTCTCTCTTATTTCCTGCAGCCCTTCCTCATCTTTGCGAACTGGTTCGTGAATCTCATCGTCTGAGGCCGACATGGAGAATCTTCCCCGCATCACCTGCGAAGCCATGCGCCGGCCCTCGGCCTGGGTGAAGCGCTTTGCGCCGCTCTTCGATCCGCGCGAGGAGGTGCTCGACCTCGCCGCGGGCGAGGGACGCCACACGGCCTGGCTCCTTCTCACGGGTCACCGGGTGCTCGCCGTCGACCGCGACGTCTCGGTGCTCGAACCCCTCGTCGGGACGGAAAACTTCACGCTTGAGTGCCGCGACCTCGAAGGCGAACCCTGGCCCTACGCACCCGAGCGCTTCGGCGCGATCGTCGTGACGAATTACCTCCATCGGCCGCTCTTTCCCCATTTCTGGGAAAGCCTTCGCCCGGGCGGACACTTCGTCACGGAAACCTTCACGCGCGCCAACAAGGAGCTCTGGGGGCGGCCCTCGCGTCCGTCCCACTTCCTCGAGGAAGGGGAGCTTCTGCGTCTTGCGCCCGAGGGCGCCCGCATTATCGCTTTTGAAAGCGGGGAGACCGAGCGCGGGCTCGCCGTCGAGCGGATCGTCTGGCAAAAGCCCGGCCCCTGCATGCGGCTCGTGGAGCCCCTTGCCGCGCCGTGACGCGCCCTTCGTGCGAAACGATCGAAAACGTTTTCGTTTTTCTGAATCCCGCTAGGCGCAGGCGAAGTTTGCTACACTTTGCACACCGTTTTGTCGCGCCCCCTGTGTCGGGGCGCGGACTTTTCCAAAAAAAGGTTATTTTTTCATGAAGAAAAATACGCTCTGCCTCACGGCGCTCGCCCCGGTGTTCCTCGCGCTCGGCGGCTGTTCCGTTCTCGGCGTGGACGACGTCTTCAATCAGGAGAGTGTTCAGTACGAAAGCTCTTCGACGCGCGCCAATCTGGAAGTTCCGCCCGACATGACGCCGATCGGCAATGACGGGCGTTTTGACGTTCCGACCCGTCCCTCCGTCGTGACGGCCAGCGGCGAAGCCGCGCGCCGCGCGCAGCAGGAGGCGAGCGACGCCAACGGCGCCACGCCCGCTTCGCAGATCGTCGCCTCGACGGTCGTCGCCAAGGTGATGCGCGACGGTCAGCAGCGCTGGCTTCGCGTGAACGCTCCCGCCGAAGATCTCTGGGTCGTCGTGCAGGACTTCTGGTCCTCCGTCGGTCTGACGGTTCGCGAGCAGAACGCCCGCACGGGCTTCATGGAAACGAACTGGGCCGAAAACAAGGCCCGTCTCCCGCAGGACTTCATCCGCGGCACGATCGGCAAGGTGCTCGACTTCGTCTATTCGACGAGCGAACGCGATCAGTACCGCGTGCGTCTGGAACGCACCGAGGACGGCAACACGGACGTCTTCCTCACGCACCGTTCGATGGTCGAAGTGGTGAAGGGCAAGGAAGGCGACACCACGATCTGGCAGCCCGGTCCGACCGATCCGACGCTTGAAGCCGAAATGCTGCAGCGCCTCGCCGTCTACATCGACGCGCAGTTCAATCCGGACGCCAAGCCCGTCGACAAGGAACAGATCGCCAAGGAACTGCAGAACCTTCCGACGCGCGCTCTGAGCGAAATCGAACGTGCGGCCGACGGTACGGTTTCCGCCGTCGTGATCAACGAAGCCTTCGACCGCGCCTGGCGCTCGGTGGGCCTCGTCATCGACCGCATGGGCTTCGAACTCACGGACCGCGACCGTGCGGCGGGCTACTACGTCGTCCGCTACCTCGATCAGAAGTACGAAGAGGCCAAGAAGGAAGAACGCGGTTGGTTTGAAAACGTCTTCGGATCCGACACCCCGGTCGATGCGCCGTCCTACCGCATCGTTCTCTCGGACGAAGGCTCGCAGACGCGCCTCACCGTCGTGGACGCCGAAGGCAATCCCGACAAGACGGGCGTTGCGCCGACGATCCTGACGCTTTTGGCCGAACAGCTCCGCTAAGCGTTCATCGGCCCCATCGAGAGGCGTGCGGTTTCCCTTTCCGAGAAGCCGCGCGCCTTTCTTCTTTCAAGGGAAGGAAAGCTCTTCATGACCGACACATTCCGTTCGATCTTTTCGCTCACGGCCGCGGGCCGTGCGGGGCGGGGCGCGTTCTTCGCGGGAACGATCCTCTTTTTCCTTCTTTCGACCCTTCTTTCCTACTTCGTCGAGGACGGGCTTTCGTTTGAGCACTACGTCGCCTGGGTGACGACGGAGGACATTCAGGTGACCTTCGTCGCAAGCCTCGAAGAGTACGCCGCGCTCGCGGCATTGCTGCTTGCCGCCTGGTTCCTATTCTGGGGCTATTGGATGCTCGTCATGCGCCGGCTCCACGACCTCGGCTATCACGGCGTCGCCTCGCTCTATCTGCTCCTTCCGGGCATCAACGTGATCGTGACGCTCATTCTCTGCGTCTGGCCGGGACGCCGCGGACGCAACCGCTTCGGCGGAGAGGATCCCGTGGAGGTGTACGAGGGCGTTTCCCGCCCGAACGGGACGGCCGGCGTGAAGGAACCCGACGAAGCCGCCGCACCCCGCATCGAAGCGTCGGACGAAGCGCCCCGTCTCACGATGACGGACGAAGAAGAGCTTCCGCCCGAGGCGCTTGCGCTTCTCAAAAAGCTCGAGGGGAATCTGGAAGGGGAGAACCTCACGATTCGCCTTCAGCTCAAGGTGCAGACGGTGGAGAAGCTTCGCAAGCTCGTTCGCAACGGAAAACTCTCCGAAGAGGCCTTCCTCCGGTTGGAGCGCCGCGTCCATGCGATGGGCAACTGAAGTCTTCGCGCACATCGGGCGCTTCTTTCTCGCGGTCTACAACCCGAACTCGCGTTCGGACCGAAGGACCTTTCTGCGGGAGGTCGCCTCGCTTGCGCTCGTCGCCTTCGCCTTTTATTGGGCGACGCTTCCCTTGGAGACGGCCGAGTGGCTCTCCGACGAAGCCTTCGAGAAGCTCATCCCCGTCGCTTCGGTGCTGATCGACCTCTGGGTGATCGCGCTCATGGCGGCCTCGGCGCGCCGCGCACACGACATGGGGCTTTCGGGCGCCTGGGCCTTTTTGCTCCTCGTCCCCGTCTTGCATATAATCGCCTTGCTTTTCTTTTTCATCCTCCCCGGCCGGGACGCCCCCACGGGCTGGCCCGACCGCCGAAACCGAGAACATCATGTCACTCGCTGTTGAAAACAATCGTCTCGTCACGCTCTGGGTCCGCATGGCCGACATGACGGGCAAAACCCTGGAAGAAAGCCCGGAAGAGGGGCTCACCTACTGGCACGGCCACGGCGACATCTTCCCGAAGATCGAAGCCGCGCTCGAGGGACGTTTCCCGGGCGAAGGCTTCACGATTCATCTCGAACCGCACGACGCCTTCGGGGAATACGACTGCGACGCGATCGTGATGACGGACGTCGCCAATCTCGGCGACCCCGCGACGGTGGTGCCGGGGCTCGTCTTTGAAGAAGTGCCGGGCGTCGTCTCGGACGGCCGCCTCTGGCGCGTGACCGACGTGGCCGACGGAAAGGCCGTGCTGGAAGCGAACCATCCGCTCGCAGGGATCGGTCTGCAGTTCGCGATCCGCGTCCTCAAGGTCGAGGAACCCGACGAGTCCGAGGATCTCGAAGAACGTCCGGTCGTGCCGGGCTTTCTGCAGGTCGCGGACAAGCTCGTCGCGGAAGACGACGAAGAGGATCTCTCCGACGAAGAAATGGACCGCATGCTCGAAAACCGCCAGTCGGCCGAGCCCGACACGAGCTCCATGGCGAAGCTCGCCAAGGCGCCGCGCATCATCCGCTGACGCAAACGTAAAGACAACGCAAAGAATTGTGAGTCGGGCGCTTCGGCGCCCGATCTTTTTGTGTCGGCGGCAACAATCGGACACGACGGTCGACGACGAATCGGGCGGGACTCGGTACAGTGAACATACGTTCAGTAAACATTACAGGGAAACGCCATGATCGCACGTCGAACTCTCATTCTCTTCACGGCCGCCTCGTTGGGTCTCACGGCCACGGGCGCGCAGGCTTCCGAAGAACTCCTGGGCGACATCCTGCGCGGCGTCGCCGATGCGCTTACGCGCGACTACATCCGCAAGCACTACCGCGAAGGCCGTTGGGACGGTCATCACTGGTGGTATGGCGGCCGCCGCTATTCGGTGGACGAGTACCGTCGGTTCCTGGCCGACCGCGCGAAGCCCCGTCCGCCTCAACCGCCCCGTCCGGCTCAGCCGCCGAAACCGCAGCGTCCCGCGCCGGCGCAGCCTCCGAAACCCAACGGTCCCGGTCCGCAGGGCGGTCTCGGCCGACCCGGTCCAGACCGCGGGCCTCAGGGCGGCCCCGACCGCGGCCCGCAGGGCGGTCCTGACGGACGTCCGCCGCGGCATTGAGTGACGCAAAACGCCGAAGCATCCCGTCCCACTCCGAAAGAGTGCGCAAAGCTTCGGCGTTCTTTTGTTCCTTGGAACCTCCGATCGCAACGGACGCCGTTGCGGCGGAAGTTACCGCATCAGCGACCGATACCGGGTCGTTCGTCCGCCGCCGACTTTGGCGACCAGCCCCTCCTTGAGCAGAGCATTGACGGCGGAGTTCGCTGAAGTTCTCGACACGTTCAGCAGGCTCATCACGTCGGCCATAGAAAGCATGTCGTTTTTTTCAAACAACACCCGGCAGCTCTCCTTGAATGAACCGCGAGGGTCGTCATGGAGTCGGGGCAAAACGATGCGAAAGACCCGCCGCGTGGCTTCAAGCTTGGGTTCCACATTGGAATTGGCATATTCCCGCCAAATCATCGGGAAGCCCGAACCGTAGTTTTCCGTCCAGCCCAGGCGTCTCAGGATGTCCGCAAGGTGCTCGTTGCGGCACTTGCTCACGCCTTCGAGGACGATGTCTTCCACGCTGAGCCGTCCGGGAATGCTCCCGTAGGACAGGAATTCGAAACGGTTCGGAAATATCGAGACCTTGGTCGGCTCGGGCTCGGCGTAATCGCGGTGAACGGCGCAATTGACGAGCGCCTCGCGCAGCGCCTTGGGCGGCCAGGCAAAGAAGTGCCGGTTCGCCAGATCGTCGGTCTTGTGAAAGGTCTCCGGATTCATTTCGGCAAGGAAATGGAAAACGCGATCGATTTGCTTCAGAAGCGATCCGGAAAACGCTCGGACGGAGAGCGATGCGGCGTCTCGGGAAAAGGTTCCGATCACCAATTGAGTCCGATTTTGGTCGGAGAGGAGTTCTCCCAAACTGGTGAAGAAACCGTTTTCGTCCGCGAGCCCCAACTCTCGGTGGTGTGCGGGCGAAAAGTCGACCTTGTATTTCTGACAGACCTCGGCGGCTTCCTCGAAAGTCAGATCCGCTCGTCGGCTCAGGCGGGATTCCCAAGGTTCGGGTGCACTGTCGCGAATCATGTCGCGAATTTCCTCTTCGGTGGCCGTGACCGTGGTTGAACCGTCCCGGACATAGGCGCCGCCCGTGTAGCGCTGCCCTTTGAGTGCGTAAGGCCGGTCTTCCCCGGGGAGGACGGTTGCGCGCAGCAGGTAGTTGCCGGCACCGGCGGCAATCGACTTCGTCGAGACCAGGTCGAGCATGACGGGGTCGGTCTCTTCAGCGCAAAAAGTGTGGAGCGCATGGGAAATCCGCTTGACGTCCTTTTTAATGAGACCCGTTGCCGCCCCTTCTTCGTTCAGGCCGAGATAGAGGTCCCCGCCAAGCGTGTTCGCAAAAGCGATCAGTGTTTTTTGCGCCGTCCGAGTCCATTCTTTCTCAAATGCGACGCGGACATCCTCTTGTAGGGGAGGTTTTTCTGTCATTTTTCCGTCCAAGAAAGGTATTTTCCATCAAATTATCACCTTTTCTGTAGCCGGGTACCTCCCCGGTGCGCTTTGGTCGCGAACGTAAAGATTCGGCAAAGAGATGTGGATCGGATGCTTCGGTGTCCGATCTTTTGTTTCCAAAGCCGCCCCGCGGCAACAATCGGATAAGACGAGCTATCTCCTCGCAGATGGTCCTTTTTATAGTGAACGCATGTTCAGTCAACCTTCAAAGGAACCGACATGATTGCACGCCGAACCGTCATTCTCTTCACCGCCGCGTCGCTCGGACTTGCGGCCACCGGCGCCAACGCTTCCGAAGACCTGCTCGGGGACATCCTGCGGGGCGTTGCCGATGCGTTCACCCGCGACTACATCCGTCATCACTACCGCGACGGTCATTGGGACGGCCGCTATTGGTGGTACGACGGCCGCCGCTTTTCGGTCGTCGAATACCGCCGCTTTCTGATCGGCCGCGCGGGGCCCCGTCCTCCCGCTCCTCCGCGTCCGATGCCGCCGCGTCCTCCCAAGCCGCACGGTCCGGGCTTCGGTCCGGGCCCCGGCGCCGGTCCGCACCCGGGTCCCGGTCGTCCGGGTTTCGGCCCCGGCCCCGGCGGCGGCCCGCGTCCCCCGCGTCCGGATCGCCCCGGTTTCGGTCCGGGCGGTCCCCACGGAGGACCGCAGGGGCGCCCGCCCCGGCATTGAGCGTTGAAGCGCGAGAGCCCCGTGCACGTCCTTCGCGACGACGCGGGGCTTTCCCGTGGCGTGCAGGCTTGAGAGATGACGAACCCCGCACGGCCCCTTCCTGTGCTACCTTGTTTCTTATCCCGCATCCAATCCGTCGCCCCGCACAAGGAGGTGTTGAGGTCGTCCATGCTTGTCAAGGAAAGCCTGAAGTTGCACAGCGCCGAACAGCTCGAGATCAAGCAGGAAATCGAGATCGACCCGGAAGTGACGAAGAGCCGATACAGCGTTGAGAGCTACTTCTTCTTTCCGGCGGCGCTCTACATCAATAAAGAGACATACAGCGAAGCGGACTTTCGTCGTCCGCTCAAGAGCTACGTGCGCCTTCGCCTGCCTCGTTTTCCGCTCTCCGACTTCATGGCGAAGGGGGAGGAGTATCTGCAGCTCAAAGCGCTTCTCGCCGATCCTTCGACCTCCGTCAAACAGCGCGAGGCCGCTCTGAAGCGCTATGCGCTTCTCATCAAGGGGGCGTTCAAGCGCCGCATCAAAAAACTCCTCGAATCGGGAACCGAAGAGGAGGTGACGGCGTTGGTCGAGGAACTGCGAAGCGTGATCGCGGCGAGTCGTCCGCTTCTTTTGTCGGCCGCCGACCCGCAGGAGCCCGCGCTCGCCGTGACGGCGCGCGCCGCGGACGAATACCTCGCGACCATTCTCGAGTATCACGGCAAGCGCCTTCTCTCGCGCTTTGACGGCGGCCTCAAGGCCTTTCTCACCGAAAACGCGCTTTACCGCGAGAAGTTCTATCCGGAGAGCGCCTCCTGGCAGCGCCGTGAAGACGTGCTCTACCGCTGGCGTTCGCTGAAAAAATTCATTTCGAGTCAGCTCTTTCTCACCGTGAAGATGCGCGAGGGCAATCCCTGGCTCTTGCAGTCGCTCTACGGGATCGCCGCCGCGGTCTCCATGATCTTCGCGACGGTCGTGGCCTTCGTCTGGCAGGGCAAATACGGAGCGCTCTCGTGGAACCTCTTTCTCGCGCTCGTCATCGCCTACATCTTCAAGGACCGTCTGAAGGACTGGATGCGTACGCGCCTGGCGAAGCTCTTTCGCCGGTGGCTTCCGTCTCGCCGTCAGCTCATCTACGCCAACGACGGGCGCAGGGTGGGCGTCTGCCGCGAATCCTTCGACTTCGTGAAGCGCGCCGAGGTGCCGCCCGAAATTCTGGCGCTTCGCACGAAGGCCCACTACGTGCCGTTTGCGCAGGAGGAAACCGAGACGATCTTCCTCTACCGCAAGGACGTGGAACTTCACAACGAGTGGATCCATTCCTACGAGAACCGCTCGTCGCTCTACGACATCACGCGCATCGGCGTGATGCCCTGGACGAGCCACATCGACCTGCAGTTCGAAGAATTGCCGTTCGTCGATGAAGACGACGAACGCGCCCACGGACCTGTCGCAAAGCTTTACCACGTCTATCTCGTGCGTAGGATCCGCGTGGAGAGCCCCAAGCACGAGCGCTTTGAGGTGACGAGACTCGTGCTCAAGCACGACGGTCTTCTCTGTCTCGAGCGCGTCTGCGCGTCGGCGAAGGTCTGAGGAGGAGACTCGGGCGACGAAAAAGCTGCGCTGTCAGAAGACGTTTTAGAGCGTCGCGGACTCTTTGGGAGCCCGCGCCGTTTTTCGCGATAATGTCCGTTTCTGGGGAGAAAACGCGCCGAGGAATCGGCTGTCTTCTCCGAAGAAACCGACGTAACCCCAACGGAGAAGAAAGTGGCCAAAGAGATCGAACGAAAGTTTTTGGTGAAGGGCGACGCTTGGCGCAGTCTCGCCGAAGGCGTTTCCTACCGCCAGGGCTATCTCAACAGTCAAAAGGAGCGTACGGTGCGCATCCGCACGGTGGGCGAGAAGGCCTATCTCACCGTGAAGGGCCCGACCCGGGGCGTGACGCGCACGGAGTTCGAGTACGAGATTCCGTATGAGGATTGCCTTGCCATGCTCGAGGAACTCGCTGAAAAGCCAATCATCGAAAAGAAGCGCTACCGCATCCCCGCGGGGTCCTACGTCTGGGAAGTGGACGAATTCTTCGGCGTGAACGAGGGCCTGATCCTCGCCGAAATCGAACTCCCTTCGGAAGACGCCGTTTTTGAGAAACCCGACTGGATCGGCGAGGAAGTTTCGGGCGATCCGCGGTACTTCAATTCGAGCCTCGTTGCGAATCCGTATTCCGTTTGGAAGAAATAAGCAAAGCTTCGATTGTCATCCGCACAAATCCCAGAGGTTTTCTTTTCGTCTTGCGGCGATACTTTCCTTATGCGAAATCCATAAAGGAGGGTTTTCTATGCAGATGCTCCAACATACCGTAGCCGCCATGGCGATTCTCACACTCGCGGGCGGCGCATTGGCGGCGGACCGCATGCTGACGGCGGACGTCGTCGTGGTGGGCGCCGGTTCGGGCGGCCTCACGGCGGGCGTGGCCGCGACGGACGCGGGCCTCAAGACGATCGTTCTCGAAAAGAACGCCGTCGTCGGTGGCGGCGGCAACTACATGGAAGGCACCTTCTTCGTGGGCTCCGCCCTGCAGAAGGCCGACAACATCGGCGTGACGCCGGAGCGCCAGTTCAAACGCGTGATGGACTTCCATCACTGGCGCATCAACGCGAAGGCCCTGAACAGCTGGCTCAAGAAAACCGCGGGCGTCTACGACTGGCTCGCCGACCACGGCGTTCATTATGAAGCCGTAAAGACCGCCTTCATCGACGGCAACCGCACCTGGCACATGTACAAGGGCGGTCACGGGACCGTTCTCGTGCAGGAATTCGCAAAGCGGATCAAGGATAAGGGCGGCGAAATCATGACGAGCACGCCCGCCACCGAACTCATCATCGAAGGGGGCGTGGTGAAGGGCGTGAAGGCGAAGGCCAAAAACGGCGACACGCTCACGATCCGCGCGGATTCGACCGTCATCGCGACGGGGGGCTTTTCCGACAACAAGGAAATGGTGAAGAAGTATCTCCCGTACGCAGGCTACGAGAGCGCGGGTTCGCCCGGGCGCACGGGTGACGGCGTCCTGATGCTCGAGAGCGCCGGCGCGAAGCTCGTCAACATGAACGTCTGCATGCAGGCGGGGCTCTGGTTGAAGGGCGTTCCGACCGACCTGCAGTTCGGGAAGGACGGCGTCACGAAGGCCGAATACGTGCGGCTTCTCGCCGCGCTCTTCCAGCCCTATCTCAAGACCTCTTTGAAGGGCGACCGCGTCGCGGACGAAACGCTTCCGCTCGAATACATCTCGAACGCCTTCGAAGAAGTGGGCGGCGAAGGCTTCGCAGTATTCGACGACAAGACCCGCGAAGAAATGATCAAGGAAGGGCTGCCGCGCGGCTACTTCGGCATGGTCACTCCGGGGACGAAGTTCACGAATTTCGATGAGCTCTTTGCCCGCGGCGTGAAGGACGGCTTCTGCTACAAGGCCGACACGCTCGAAGAACTCGCGAAGCTCACCGGCATGGATCCCAAGCGCCTCAAGGCGACGACGGAGCGCATGAACGAACTCGTCAAGCTCGGCAAGGACGAAGACTTCTACAAGGACGCGCAGTGGCTGCGCGAAGTGAAGACCGGTCCCTTCTACGCGATCAAGGGTAGCCTGCGTACTTACGCCACGACGGGCGGCGCCGACGTGAACGAGCACTTCCAACCGCTGGACAAGGACGGAAACGTCATTCAGGGGATTTACGCCATCGGTCAGGACGCGGGTGGTCTCTATTCCGACTCCTACGACATGCACATTGCCGAAGGGACGGCGAGCTCCTGGGCCATCTGCGGCGGCAAGATCGCGGTCGACCACATCGTCGCCAACCGCAAGGTGAAGTAACGAAGCCTCGATTGCCTGCGGACAGTCCGTCCGCGGGATTCCCGACTCAGAAAGAGTCGCCTGCCTTCGGGCAGGCGGCTCTTTTCCGTAGTGCATCAGGCTACGGCTTCCCGCGACCTGCGGCTCTTGGGTTCGGTGAGAAGGAAGGAACTCAAGGCGCAGAGCGCGCCGATCACGATCATCGCGACCATGACGCTCTCGATTCCGTAGGCATCGGCCACGATTCCGAGGATCGGCGTGAAGATCCCGCCGAGGCTCGTCGAGAGTCCCATCGTGACGCCCGAGGCGAAGCCCACGTTCTTGGCGAGGTAGGACTGCCCGAGAACGACAAAGGCGGCGTAGGTGCCGTTGAGCGTAAAGCTCACGACGGCGAGAAGCGGGAAGACCCACCAGACCGACGGCGCAAAGTAAATGAGCGCGAAAGCGGGCGCCATGAGAAGGTAGCCGAGCTTGCAGGCGCGAAGAAGTCCGAAGCGGTCGGTGAGCCACCCGCCCGCCAAAGTCATGAAGGCGCCGCAAAGCGAGAGGAAGGTGAGAAGCGTGCTCGAGAAGGCTTCGCTGATCCCAAACTTGTGAATGCAAAAGAGCGGAATGAAGGAGAGGATGCTCGTCGCGGCGACGCTTCGGAAAAGAATGACGAGCGAAAGGCGAGCAAAGCCCGGCCAGTCGTTTTCACCTTCCGTTTCCGTGTGCGCGACGTCTTTCGCGTTCGCGTGCTTTTTTACGGCGACCGAGGGGAGGCTTTTGAGCATCTTCGGGACGGCCCAGAGAAGAAGCGCCGCGGTGGCGACGCCCCAGACGGCAAAGAGCACCGTCCCTGAAGTCCCCCAGGCGGTCAAGGCCGCTGCGGCGACGAGCGGCCCGATCCCAAAGCCGATGTTGCCGCCCACCGAGAAGATCCCCATGCCGGTGGCCTTGCGCTCGGACGTGCGGTTGACGAGCTGCGCGGCGACCGGGTGGAAGATGGAGCTCCCGAGCCCCATCACCGTGACGGCGAGGAAGATGAGCCAGTAGTTCGTGGCGAGGCCCGAGAGACCGAGGCCGATGCCGCTCGTCAGAATCCCGAGCGAGAGAAACCAGTTCTTTGTGCTCTTGTCGGCCCAGAATCCGAAGATCGGTTGCACGAAGGAGGAGAGGCAGGAGGACGCGAACATGAGCCCCGCCACTTCCGTGTAGGAGAGTCCGTTGTGGAGCACGAGAAACGGAAGGACCGCGGGCAGGGCGCCCGGCGCAAGGTCCACGCTCAGGTGACCGAGCGAGAGAAGATAGACGAAGAACTTTTTCATGCCGCCCTCAGGGAGAATCTGCCAAGAAGTCTAGCCGATCGCGGGGCGTTCCTTCGAGCGCGGGGATTCGTTGAGGAGACAAAGGAATCGTTCGAACGGTCATTTTGAGAAAGCGCGGTACGGTTCGGTCCCAAAACGACAAACCCCCTGCGGTTTGACGCGCAGGGGGGTCGGTATCAGATCAGGAAAAAATCAGCCGATCATTCCCATTCGATCGTGGCGGGCGGCTTGCCCGAGACGTCGTAGACGACTCGGTTGATGCCGCGCACTTCGTTGATGATGCGGTTCGACACCTTGCCGAGGAGGTCGTACGGGAGGTGGCTCCAGTGGGCCGTCATGAAGTCGGACGTTTCGACCGAGCGCAGGCTCACGACCCATTCGTAGGTGCGGCCGTCGCCCATGACGCCCACGGACTTCACCGGGAGGAAGACCACGAAGGCCTGGCTCACCTTGTCGTAGAGGCCGGCGTTGCGGAGTTCTTCGATGAAGATCGCGTCGGCTTCACGGAGAAGGTCGGCGTATTCGCGCTTCACTTCGCCGAGGATGCGCACGCCCAGACCCGGACCCGGGAAGGGGTGACGGTAGACCATTTCAGCGGGAAGGCCGAGTTCGACGCCGAGTTCGCGGACTTCGTCCTTGAAGAGGTCGCGCAGCGGTTCGAGGAGCTTCAGGTGAAGCGTGTCGGGAAGACCGCCCACGTTGTGGTGCGACTTGATGGTCTTCGCCTTCTTCGTCTTGGCGCCGGCGGATTCGATGACGTCCGGATAGATCGTGCCCTGGGCGAGCCACTTGGCCTGCGTGAGCTTGGAAGCTTCTTCCTGGAAGATTTCCACGAATTCGCGGCCGATGATCTTGCGCTTCTGTTCGGGGTCGGTGACGCCCGCGAGCGCGTTCATGAAGCGGTCCACGGCGTCGACGACCACGAGCTTGAGGCCCATGTTCTTTTCGAAGGTTTCGCGGACCTGTTCGCGTTCGTTCTTGCGAAGGAGGCCGTTGTCGACGAAGACGCAGGTGAGCTGCTTGCCGATGGCACGGTGGATGAGGGCCGCGGCTACCGAGCTGTCGACGCCGCCCGAGAGGCCGAGAATGACTTCCTCATCGCCCACTTGATCGCGGATCTTGGCGATGGCTTCGGCGACGTAGTCGCCCATGATCCAGTCGGGGTTGCAGCCGCAGATGTCGAGGACGAAGCGCTCGAGCATGGCTCGGCCCTTGACGGTGTGGGTCACTTCGGGGTGGAACTGCAGGGCGTAGAAGCCGCGTTCTTCGTCGCACATGCCGGCGATCGGGCACGACGGCGTCGAGCACATGACCTTGAAGCCCGGGGGCAGTTCGGTGACCTTGTCGCCGTGGCTCATCCAGACCTTGAGCATGCCGTGGCCGTCTTCGCTCTTGAAATCTTCGATGCCTTCAAGAAGACGGGTGTGGTTGTGGGCGCGCACTTCGGCGTAGCCGAATTCGCGCTTGGCGCCCGACTCGACCTTGCCGCCGAGCTGCTGGGCCATCGTCTGCATGCCGTAGCAGATGCCGAGGACGGGAACGCCCGCGGAGAAGACGGCTTCGCTCGCCTGGTCGTTCGATTCTTCATAGGCGCTCATGTGCGAACCCGAGAGGATGATGCCCTTGGGGTTGAACGAGCGGATGAAGTCGGCGGAGACGTCGTTGGGATGAACTTCGCAGTAGACGTGGGCTTCGCGCACGCGGCGGGCGATGAGCTGCGTCACCTGGCTGCCGAAGTCGAGAATGAGAATGCGGTCGTGAGACATGGATGCGTTGGACCTAAGAAGGGAAAAGAAAGATCGGTGGCCGAGCCGATCGTGCAACGTGAATCGGCCGAATTTGAGACAGGGGAGACTTTAGCAGAAACCGCGCCTCTCTAGGGGATTCACGCAGGAGAAAAACGAAGCGGACCGGTCCCGAAGGACCGATCCGCTCAGATGGAAGTCAACGATCCGAACGGATCGGTCCGTCCGATCAGTGTTCCTGACGATAGTTCGGGGCTTCCTTCGTGATCTTCACGTCGTGGACGTGCGATTCACGCATGCCGGCCGCGGTGATTTCGACGAATTCGGCGCGGGTGCGCATTTCGTCGATCGTGCGGCAGCCGCAGTAGCCCATGGAGCTGCGAAGACCGCCGAGCATCTGATAGATGATCGAGGAGACGGAGCCCTTGAAGGGAACCATGCCTTCGATGCCTTCCGGAACGAGCTTGTCGAGGTTGCCCTGGTTGTTGTCCTGGAAGTAACGGTCGGCCGAGCCCTTGCCCATGGCGCCGAGGCTGCCCATGCCGCGGTAGGACTTGTAGGAGCGGCCCTGGTAGAGGATGACTTCGCCCGGGGCTTCTTCGGTGCCCGCGAACATGCCGCCCATCATGACGGCGTTGGCGCCCGCGGCGATGGCCTTGGCGATGTCGCCCGAGAAGCGAATGCCGCCGTCGGCGATCAGGGGAACGCCCGTGCCTTCGAGGGCCTTGGCGACGTTGGAGACGGCCGAGATCTGCGGAACGCCGACGCCCGCGACGATGCGGGTCGTACAAATCGAGCCCGGGCCGATGCCGACCTTGACGCCGTCGGCGCCGTGGTCAACGAGGGCGAGAGCGGCGGCCGCGGTGGCGATGTTGCCGCCGATGACCTGGAGGTTGGGATAGTGTTCCTTGACCCACTTGACGCGGTTCAGAACGCCTTCGGAGTGACCGTGGGCGGTGTCGACCACGATGACGTCGACGCCGGCGTCGACGAGCTTTTCAATGCGTTCTTCGGTGCCGGCACCCACGCCGACGGCGGCGCCCACGAGGAGCTTCCCTTGGGCGTCCTTGGCGGCGAACGGGTGGTCGGTGGCCTTCGTGATGTCCTTCACCGTCATGAGGCCGGCGAGGTTGAAGTCGGCGTCGACGACGAGAACGCGTTCGAGGCGGTGCTGGTGCATGAGGGCCTTGGCTTCTTCGAGCGAGGCGCCTTCACGGACCGTGACGAGGCGTTCGCGCGGCGTCATGACTTCGCGGACCGGGATCGACATGCGGGTTTCGAAGCGGAGGTCGCGGTTCGTGACCATGCCGAGGACCTTCTTGCCGTCGACGACGGGAAGACCCGAAATGCGGTGTTCACGGGCGAGGCGGATGACGTCGCCCACGAGCATGTCGGGACCGATCGTGATCGGTTCGGCGACGACGCCCGCTTCATGGCGCTTCACCTTGGCGACTTCGGCGGCCTGCAGGTCGGCCGAGAGGTTCTTGTGGATGAAGCCGATGCCGCCTTCCTGCGCGAGCGCAATGGCGAGGTTCGCTTCCGTCACCGTGTCCATGGCGGCGGAAACCATCGGGATGTTCAGCGTGAGGCCACGGGAGATCTTCGTGGAGAGGACGGTGTCGCGCGGGAGGACGGTCGAGTGGGCGGGGACGAGCAGAACGTCGTCGAAGGTGAGGGCTTTCTGAAGAAGACGCATAACTACCTCTGAGAACAAAAAAAAATCGGCAAACGGCAAGGCCGTCCGCAGTCTTATTTGATTCAGAGGGGCGTGCAGGTAGCAAAAAGCGCGCCGACTATCGGTGCAGCGCGCATTCACTGCAAACCCCGAAAATCCCGAAGGGGCCCTTGGAAATCCGCCGCAGATCTCAAGCTCGGCGAGGAGCGAAATCGATGCGTCGGGAGGGCGCGGGATTGGTTTGCGAACGCAGTATAAGCATTTTCCCGAGAAGTGTGGGAAAAATCGGAAAAATTTTCTGAAATTTTTCGGGAAGAAGCTTTGAAAATCTCAAAACGCCTTGCGCAGGAACGAAAAAAGGGGCTCCGAACCGTCGGAGCCCCTTCTCGAGGAAGATCGAAAGCCTTAGGCGTTGATCTCGGCGTACATTTGGTCAATGAGCGTCGAGAAGCGTTCGCAGATGGTGCGGCGCTTCAACTTCATCGTGGAGGTGAGCAGTTCGTTTTCGACCGTCCAGGGGGTGCGAAGAATCCCGACGGCGCGCGGAACGCCGTACTGCGGGAAGGTCTTCGTCGCGGCGCGGATGCGGCGGATGACGGCGCGCTGCGCGTCGCGCGAGACGAGCGTCGCGGGATCCTCCGGATCGAGCTGCAGACCGGCGCAAAGGTCGTGCCATTCGGCGTCGTTCACGACGACGAGCGCGGCGACGAAGGGGCGCTTTTCTCCGATCACGAGCGCCTGTTCGAAAAGGCGGTCGCTCTGCATGGCGAATTCCACGTCCACCGGCGCGATCTTTTCGCCCGTCGACGTGACGATGATTTCCTTGATGCGGCCCTTGATGCGCACGCGTCCGCCGTCGGAGAGGTCGGCCTGGTCGCCCGTGCGGAACCAGCCGTCTTCGGTGAAGGCGGCCTTGGTGTCTTCCGGACGGTTCCAGTAGCCCTGCATCACCTGCGGGCCCTTCACCTGAAGTTCGTCGTTTTCGCCCAGACGCGCTTCGGTGCCCGGAGCCGGGAGCCCCACCGTGTCGGGGTGGTTCCCTTCCGGGGTCGACCACGAGAGAATCGGGCTCGTTTCCGTGAGGCCGTAGACCTGCTGAATGTTGAGGCCCATGGCGCTGAAGAACTTCGCGACGGTGTAGTTGAGCGAAGCTCCGCCCGCGAAGGTGGCGCGCAGGCGTCCGCCGAACATCTTGCGGATCTTGCGGGCGACCTCGCGGTCGAGAATCGGATGCACTTCGTCGTCAAGACACATGCGGGGCGTGCTCTCGACGGGGAGGTCGTTCTTCTTCGCAAAGCGGCGCCAACCCACTTCGAGCATCCAGTCGGTGAGATAGCGGTCGCGGTCGGATCCGCGGGCCAATTCCGTCTGAATCTTCTGATAAATGCGCTCGTAGACGCGCGGCACCGAGCAGAGAAGGGTCGGGCGCACTTCGATCAGGTCGTGCTCGAGGTTCGCGACGGAGCGCGCGAACGCAAGCGACGCCCCGTGCGCCATGGCCGTGTAGTGCGCGACCGTGCGCTCGAAGGTGTGCGAGAAGGGCAGGTAGGAGAGGTAGACGTCCTCTTCGCAGACGTCGCACACGCGAGAGATCTGCTGCACGTTCGAGACGATGTTGCCGTGCGAGAGCATGACGCCCTTGGGGCGGCCCGTCGTGCCCGAGGTGTAGATGAGGCCCGCGAGGTCGTCCCAGCCCGGGAAGGCGGGGAGTTCTTCGTCGGTCACGGCTTCGCCGCGGGCGAGCCACACGCGGGCGGCGTCGACGCGCGGAAGCGTCCCGTCGAATTCGGGCGACTCGGTTTCGTTGAGGAGCACCACCTGCTTCAAATCCGGAAGCGGCGTCCCGGCGGCCGCGATCGCGTTCCAGCGCGCGCGGGCCGTGGTGACGAGGAAGCGCGCGTTCGAATCCTTCAGGATGTAGGCGCAGGCCCCGGGGGTGTCGATGGCGTGCAGCGGCACGGGGACGAGGCCGTTGGAAAGCGCGGCCGAGTCGAAGGTGACGGCGTCGAGCGAATTGGTGAGGAGCATCGCGACGCGCTCGCCCTTTTCAAGGCCCATCGCTTGGAAGGCGCGGCGCCAGGCCTGTACGCGGGCGTGGTACTGACTCCAGGTGGTCGAAACCCAGACGTTCTCGCCGTAGTCGAACTGGCGGAAGGCTTCCCGATCGGGCCACGTCAGACGGGCGTGCTCGAGCATTTCGGGAATCGAGCGGAAGTCGTACACGAAGGAGTGGTCGGAAGAGGTCACAAGAGATCCCCCGGAAAAATGGTGTTGAACGTTGATCGTATCTTACTGAGTTTGAACGTCAAAAAAGGGGGTGCGCAAAGGCGATTTGCCGCGCACCCCGAGTTTTGCGGACCGTCAGGCGCTCTTTCTTTCGAGCGCTTCGTACATCTCTTCGATTTCCTTGGCGTAGGTCGCCATGACGACGCGGCGCTTGAGTTTGAGCGTGGGGGTGAGGAAGCCCGATTCGATCGACCAGTCGTCGGCGAGGAGCGTCACCTGGCGAGGCACCCCGTAGTTCGGGAAGCCGCGCGTGGCGTGCTTGATGCGGCGAAGCGCGGCGGCCTTCGCCTCCTTCGACTTGAGCGAGGCGGGATCCTTCGGGTCGAGCCCGAGCTCTTCGCAGAACTTCGTCCAGACTTCCGGATTCACGACGGCGATCGCGGAGATGAAGGGACGGTCGTCGCCCAAGACCATGGCCTGCGCGAAGAGGGGATCTTCCTGAATGGCGGCCTCGAGGTCGGCGGGCGGAACCTTTTCGCCCGTCGAGGTGACGATGATTTCCTTGATGCGGCCCGTGATGCGGATGTAGCCGTCGTCGTAGATGTCGCAGACATCGCCCGTGCGAAGCCACCCGTCGGGGGTGAAGATTTCCTTCGTCGCGTCGGGACGGTTCCAGTAGCCCTTCATGACGGAGGGACCGCGCACCTGCAGTTCGCCCTCTTCGGAGAGGCGCACTTCGAGGTTCGAGACGGCCGGACCCACCGTGCTCGGGTGGTTCCAGTCCTGACGGTTCACGGCGATGATCGGACTCGTTTCGGTCATGCCGTAGCCCTGCATGACGGGGATGCCGAGAGCGCAGAAGATCTTCGAGACGGCCGGGCTCAACGCCGCGCCGCCCGAAATGTAGAGGTGCGGACGTCCGCCGAAGACGTCGCGAAGGGTCTGCCCAACCTTACGGTCGAGGAAGCCCGCGACGAGCGGGTCAAAGATCGACGAGAGGGGACGCTCGCACGGGATGCCGTTTTTCGAGCAGAAGCGGCGCCAGCCGACATTGACGGCCCAGTTGAAGAGGAAGCGCACGAAGCCCGACTTCTTGGCGAGTCCGTCGCGAAGCTTCGCGTAGACCATTTCGTAGACGCGCGGCACCGAAAGGAGCACCGTCGGTCGGATGATCTTGAAGTCTTCCGTCAGGTGCGCGATCGAGCGGTTGAAGGCGAGGGGATAGCCCAGGCCCAGGGCCAGGTAGTAGGAGGCCGTACGCTCGAAGGTGTGCGAGAGCGGAAGGAACGAGAGGAACTGTTCCTCGTCGTGGGGCAAAATGTTGGCGAGCGTGCCGCGAAGGTTCGAGAGAACGTTGCGGTGCGTGAGCATCACGCCCTTGGGGTTGCCGGTCGTGCCCGACGTGTAGACGAGGGCGGCGAGGTCGTCGGCTTTGGGACCCATCGGCAGATCCTTCACGTCGCGGCCGAGCGCGAGGAAGGTCGAGAGCTTCATCACGGGAACGGGCGCGGAGGGATCGTCCTCGATTTCGTCGTCCGTGATGACGACGAGCCGCAGGTCGGGCGTTTCGCAGGCCTCGCGGATGAGCTTCCACTTGAGGAGCTTGTTCGTCACGAGCACCTTCGCGCCCGAATCGCGCAGGATGAAGCCCGAGGACTTCGGAGTGTCGATTGCGTGAAGCGGCACGGGAACGAGCGCGTCGGCGAGCACCGACTGGTCGAAGCAGACGGCTTCGTAGCAGTTGGGCAGGAGCATCGCGCAGCGGTCGCCGCGTTCAAGGAACGGGAAGGCGGCGAAGGACTTTCGCCAGGCGAGGACGTCCTCGAAGGTTTCCTTGAAGCTCTTTTCGAGCCAAGCCTTCGCCTTTTGGTCGTAGAACTTGTAGGCGACGGCGTCGGGACGCTTGTCGAGGTGGTGCGTCAGGAGTTCCGGGAGCGTGGAAAGGACGTCGAGGTCCAGAATTCGTTGCTTGGCTGTGTACATCGTGACCGTAGTGATTCTGTCGGGGCGCCGTGGAAAGTCATGGCGCACACGTGGATTAGAAATTGTACCGCCTTACTGCGTCCCGTCCCGTCGGCCGAACGGATGATGCAGACGGAAAAATACGGGAAAGGTTGTACGGAAGAACACGTAAATTTTCCGGTCGACACCATAGGGTTAATACTTAAATAAAAGAAAGGAAAAAAGGGGGTGCTTCGGCGAAAAGTCTAGGGCGGAGGGGGAGGCGGCGATTTGCGAAATTGCTTCGGCTCGTGTAGCCTTGATCCTGCAGCCGGTTGACGAACCCGTGAAGCTCCTCATGCACGGGTCAAGTGAAGTGGTTGGTCCTACGTTCATGATGAGGCTGCAACCTTTCGACCGACGACGAATGACAGGATTCGCCGTCGGTCTTTCTCTTTGCGGGGGCGAAAAAGCCTCCGTCCTCCTTTCCCTGTCTCCGCTGAGCGAAATCGGACGCTTCGTCGTCGCGCCACATCGTCGTCTTCCTCATCGCACCCCGGACAGGCATCTTCGCGCCTTCCCGCGAAAAAGAAGCCCTTCAGCGCCGATCCTTCGCGCTTGCGTCCCTCTTCCCCGCACCTTGGTGCCTCGCCTTCGCCCCGTCGGTGGACTCCCGGCGCCCGAATTTTCGCTTCGGGGGACCGCCGCGGGGCCGTTCGCCCCCGTTCGGACGTCCGGAAGCGGGTGCGCACGTTTGCGTCAAATCAAAGAGAAGCAAAATTTTACTAAGGGAAAACGTTCAGATCGGGAGCCGTTCGTCACGGGTCGAGGTCGGAGAAAAAGCGTGAAAAACATACGCATAACTGCGTAAATTTGGAAAAGTCTCCAGAACTGGAAAAAGGTCCGGGCGGGGGCGTCGCACGTTCTCGGGGCGCGGCGTCGGGACGAGGGGAGAAAGGTTTCGGAAAGCGGAAAAGAGGGGGAAAGCTTTTCAGAAAGGTGGTCACCGCGGGGTAGGGAAAAACGTTCGGGCGAGGTTCCGCCCCCTTTGTCGCGGGAGAAAGTTTGCTATAGTGAACTTTCGCGAAACCTCCATAAGTGGTGGTTATTTTTCGTGCAAACACAATATGTAGTGTTTAAAAGACGTCATATCAGGCGTTTGCCCGTTGTGTCGATCAAGGTTTAGTGTTTGGGAAGATCATGGAACTGCCAAAGCGTATTCAAAAGCGGGACGGAAGCGTCGTCGACTTTCGTTCTCAGAAAATCATCGATGCCGTCACGCGCGCCGGAAAGGCCACGGGGGAATTTGAGGCGCCCCGTGCCGAAGAAATCGTGCGCGAGCACGTTCTGCCTTCCCTCGAAGTCGACGACAAGGGCGTCTGCCACATCGAAGCCGTGCAGGACGCCGTCGAACAGGCCCTCTTCAAGGTCGGCTGCTTCACGACGCTTCGCGCCTACATCGTCTACCGCGAATCGCGCGCCAAGGTGCGCGACGCCAAGAAGAGCTGGGTGAACGTCGAAAGCTCCATCAACGAATACCTCGATCAGCTCGACTGGCGCGTCAACGCCAACGCCAACCAGGGCTATTCCCTGGGCGGCCTCATCCTGAACGTCTCGGGGAAGGTGGTTGCCAACTACTGGCTCAACCACGTGTATCCGCCGGAAGTGGGCCGCGCCCACCGCGACGGCGACGTGCACATTCACGACCTCGACATGCTCTCGGGCTATTGCGCGGGCTGGTCGCTTCGCACGCTCCTCACGGAAGGTTTGAACGGCGTCGCCGGCAAGGTCGAGGCGAATCCCCCGAAGCACCTTTCCTCCGCGACGGGCCAGATCGTCAACTTCCTCGGCACGATGCAGAACGAATGGGCGGGGGCGCAGGCCTTCTCGTCCTTCGACACCTATCTCGCGCCCTTCATCCGCAAGGACAATCTCCCCTACGAGGAAGTCCTGCAGTCCATGCAGGAACTCATCTACAACCTCAACGTGCCCTCGCGCTGGGGGACGCAGACGCCCTTTACGAACCTCACCTTCGACTGGACCTGCCCGGAAGACCTCCGTCCCCAGCACCCGGTGATCGGCGGCGAGGAAATGCCCTTTACGTACGGCGATCTCCAGAAGGAAATGGACATGATCAACCGCGCGTACATCGAAGTGATGATGAAGGGCGACGCGAAGGGGCGCGTCTTCACCTTCCCGATTCCGACGTACAACATCACGCCCGACTTCGACTGGGAGAGTGAAAACGCGGAACGCCTCTTCGACATGACGGCGCGCTACGGGCTCCCGTACTTCCAGAATTTCATCAATTCGGAACTGAAGCCCAACATGATCCGCTCGATGTGCTGCCGCCTGCAGCTCGACCTGCGCGAACTTTTGAAGCGCGGGAACGGCCTTTTCGGTTCGGCCGAACAGACGGGGTCGCTCGGCGTCGTGACGGTGAACTGCGCGCGTCTCGGCTACCTCTACAAGGGCGACAAGGAAGCGCTCTACAAGCGCCTTGACTACCTCCTTGAGCTCGCCAAGACGAGTCTCGAAATCAAGCGCAAGGTCATTCAGCGCCACATCGACCAGGGGCTCTTCCCCTACACCAAGCGCTATCTCGGAACGCTGCGCAATCACTTCTCGACGATCGGCGTCAACGGCCTCAACGAGATGATCCGCAACTTCACGAACGACAAGGACGACATCACGACGTCCTGGGGGCACGCCTTCGCGCTCGAATTCCTCGATCATGTGCGCGCGCGTCTCGTTTCCTTCCAGGAGGAGACGGACCACATGTACAACCTCGAGGCGACGCCCGCGGAAGGCACGACCTACCGCTTCGCCCGCGAGGACCGCAAGCGCTTCCCCGACATCCTGCAGGCCGGGACCGCGTCGAACCCCTACTACACGAACTCTTCGCAGCTCCCCGTGAACTTCACGGACGACCCCTTCGAAGCGCTCGAAATGCAGGACGATCTGCAGCGCAAGTACACGGGCGGGACGGTGCTTCACCTCTACATGAACGAAGCCGTCAGCTCGGCCGCGGCCTGCCGCGACCTCGTGCGCCGCACGCTCACGAACTTCCGTCTGCCGTACATCACCGTGACGCCCACGTTCTCGATCTGCCCCAAGCACGGCTATCTCTCGGGACGCCACGATTTCTGCCCGAAGTGCGACGCGGAAGTCCTCGCGAAAAAACGCCGCGCCGCGGCCAACGCTTCCTGAAGAGTCTGATAGACTGTCGGAAAGTTCGAGTTTTTGCCAATAGTTTCAATTTATCGGAGGGATTGTCATGACCCAAGCCAAATGCGATGAAGTCGTCCTGAAGGACGAAGAACGCCAGCCCTGCGAAGTCTGGACCCGCGTGATGGGCTACCACCGTCCGGTGCAGAGCTTCAACACCGGCAAGAAGGGCGAGTTCAACGAACGCGTCTGCTTCACGGAAGATAGCGCCAAGCACCACAAGTTCGAACGCAAGTAAGCTCTTCGAGCGACGAATCGGGGCGTTGGCCGCGGCATGCGCTGCGGAAGACGCCCCTTCTTTTTTCCTCTTGCCTTGCGAGGTGAACGAATGCGCGAACACCAGCCCTCCGATCTGCGCGTAGCGGGGATCACGCCCTTCACGACGATCGACTTTCCGGGAAAGCTCTCGGCCGTCGTCTTCATTCAGGGCTGTCCCTGGCGCTGTCCCTATTGCCACAATCCGTGGATGCAGCCGCGGGAATTCGATCCCTCGCTCGAGCACGGGTCCTGGGAGGAGGTGGCTTCGCTTCTTTCGCGCCGCAAGGGGCTTTTGGACGGCGTGATCTTCTCGGGGGGAGAACCCTGCGTCGATCCGGCGCTTCCCGCCGCGATCCGGGCCGTGAAAGACATGGGCTACGCCGCGGGACTCCACACGGGCGGGGCGTATCCCCGCGTTCTCGAAACGATTCTTCCGATGCTCGACTGGGTCGGGATGGACGTGAAGGCGGATCCGCGGGACGCGGCGCATTTCGACCGCACCGCGGGCGCGAAGGGGGCGGCGGAGCATTTTCTTCTCTCGCACCGGCTTCTTAAAGAGAGCGGCGTCGCGCACGAACTTCGCACGACGGCGCACCCCGACTGGCTTCCCGACGAGCGGCTTCTCTCGCTTGCCGACTGGCTAAAAAGCGAGGTGGTCGACACCTTTGCGCTGCAGGTCTATCGTCGTCCGCCCGGAGGCCTTCTGACGGGACTCTTTCCCGCCGTCGGGATCGACTATCCCGCGCCCGAGACCATGACCGCCCTGAAGGGCGCCGTCACGCACTTCGTCGAGCGGCGAAACGACCGCTGAAGCGCTCAGCGGCTTCGCCGCGGGAGAATCGCTTCGACGAGCGACGCCGCGTCGGGGGCTTCGCGCATGAGGCGGCGGACCTCTTCGAAGTCCCGTCGCTTCAGAAGCGGCGTGAGCGTTCGCAAAAGAGCGCCCGCGTTTTTGTCGCCGAGGCGTTTGGCGGTGCGCAGAAGCGCACAGCCGTAGACGCGGTTCACGGGAACGCTCGAGCCCGAGAGAAAGAGGTTCGCGAGCATTTCCATCGCCCCGAAGTGGCCGCCCTCGGCCGCGCGGGCGATCCAACGCACGGCTTCTCGCTGATTGACGGGGACGCGCTGCCCCGCCCAGTGAAGAATTCCGAGCCGGTACTGCGCGTCCGTGTCGCCCGAGAGGGCGCTTTCCTTGAGCCAGAAGAGCGACGCGTCGCGGTCTTCGAGGGGCCCCCGCCTTGCATAGAGACGAAAGAGGAGAAAGGCCGCGTCCCGGTCGTGGTCGCGCGCGGCGCGCTCGAGCATGTCGCGGGCCACCTTGAGTTCTTCTTCCCCTCTCGCCGCGGCGAGCAGCTTTTCCCCCGTCTTTCTCTGCGCCGAGACGACGCCGTGGGCGGCCGCGAGACGCCACCAGTAGAGGGACTTCTTTTCGTCAGGAAAGACGGATTCGTAGAGCCTCGCCGCATCGAGCATCGCTTCGACGCGTCCGAGATAGGCGGCGCGCTCGACAAGCCGCAGGGCCTTTTCTTCATCGGGCGGCTCGCCCTCGCCCCGAAGCGCCATGAGCCCGGCGAGGTGCAGGGCTTCGGGCATTTCCTTTTGGATGGGTGAAGAGAGAAGATGCCGCGCGCGGGCGAAGCGGCGCGGCTCGTCGGGATTTTTGAGAAGGTGTCGAACGAAGGCGAGGGCGGCGCGGTCGTCTCCGGCCTTGGCGTCGGCTTCGAGCCGTTCGAGTTCGCGAAGGCGCTCTTCCCCCGAGCGTTCGGGCGCGACGACGCGCCTCATCCAGGCCCAGTGCGCGAAGTCTTCTTCGCGCTCATAGGGAAAGGCTTCGCGAAAACGCCCCTTCTTCGGCATCGCTCAGGGCTTTTCCTTGGGAGGGAGGGGCTTCACGACGGGTTCGGTCGCCCCTTCGGGAATCGAAATGACGACGCCCGTCGATTCTTCCTGCGCATCGGCGGGCAGCGGGCTCTTGTCGAACCCAAAGACGTAGAGGCCCATCGCCATGGTGATGTTGATCATCAGATAGAGAAGCCAGCCGAGGCCGCCCAAGAGCAGGGGACGCCCCATGGGAAGCTTCGGATAGTCGGCCGGTACGCGGTCGCGGAAGTAGCCGAGCTGCGTCCAGGCGCCCGTGACGACCCAGCTTCCCCAGAGAACGAGGAGGAAGTAGGGGCCGAGATACTTGATGATGGGCTCGTCGCGGAACATGATCTGCATGACGAGGTAGAGCGCGATGAGCCAGAGGCTCGTGCGCACCCAGAAGCGCGAACCCCGCGCCTTGTCGTGCTCGCCGAGCGCCTCCCAGTTGTGCGCCTGCAGCAGTCCCCCGAAGACGGGCGTGAAGAGAAGACTGCCGAAGAGCACCCAGACGGGGTTGTAGAGGGGCGGCGTGACGGGCGTTTTGCGGGCCATGATCGATTCGGAAGAAAAAAAAGGAAAAAATCGGGATGGGTATTGTAGCGGTTGGCGCCCGAACCCGCCCCTTCCCGCGAAGGACTTTTGCAAGAGGCGGTAAGTTTTTCGACCCCTCCGAAGCCGTGCCGATGCAAGCCTCGGGGCGCTCCGCCGTATAATCAAAAGAGTCGCTTTTTCCTGCGGAGTCCTTCTGCCGATGCGCGCGCGTACCCACATTCTGCTTTTCACGTCGCTTGTCTTCCTTGCGTCGGGCTGCACCACGACCGAGGAGACGTCCGAGGCAGCGGCCGGGGCGAAAAACCCTGCCGAGACGCCCGTGGGCGTGTGCCTGGCGGTCGATCCAGCGCTCGAGCATTCGCCCCTTTCGGTGACGCTTCATCGGCTCGTCGAAAGGAAGGGACTCAACGTCGTGGCGGGCAACGCTCCCGTGAGCGCCTGCCGCGTCGAAGTGCGCCTCAAGGGGCGCTGGAACGAATCCTTCACGGAACTCCTCGACGCGTCGCTCTCCTACCGGGATCTGCTTACGGGCGAAACCCGCCAGGTCGATCAGCCGCAATCCCTGCGCGAGAATCAAGAGAACGCCTTTTTCGCCAACAGCGCCGCCGCGCCCGAGGACGTGCTCCGGAGTCTGGTGGACCGCCTCTTCCCCGACCGCTACAGCCCGAAATTCGTGCGGACGGAGGAATGAGTCCGCTCTTCCTGTCGATTACGTATTTTTACGCAAGAAAATCTCGAGTATTTCTTCTTGCGTCGTGTAAAGCCCGCGGGGAACGCTTGATTTCCATCACTGACTAAGCAAATCACCTAGAGTCGTCAGTATTTCCCCTATTGTTTTCAAGGACTGGCTCCCTATAATTCTTCTTGTCGATCGATTTGGAAGAGTCGATCACCATCGAAGGGGAGACCCGGAGATGAAGTTCGGATGAAAGAACTTGATTTACTCATGGGGATGCGTAAGCAAGGGTTTCGTACGAACAACGAATGTCGGCGGTCCGATGGAGCGTTTCATGAGGGTTTTGGAGACTCCATCCACAGTAACGACTGCCGAACGTTCTCCAACCTTTCAGGGAGCTTGATCAACGCTCCCTTTTTTTTGTCCGCAGAAAACGCGGTCGAGTCTCTTTTTCCCGAAATTGTGATCGATTTTCCGTAACTATCGATCTCGTCTCCTGAACTCCCGTAAATTTCGTTCAAGCTAGTTGTAAAACTTAGTAAAGCCCTT
>OOBV01000084.1_pt1 | contig 91783 bp, 79 predicted proteins | sample 1671731 | NCBI WGS metagenome assembly OOBV01 (sample SAMN06348186, study PRJEB24527) | human gut metagenome | biome: human gut; feature: ankylosing spondylitis patient; material: feces | host: Homo sapiens | place: China | collected 2015-10
CACACGCTTGCTGGCACTAGACGCCCCCGAATGGGAATCTGTCGAAAGGGAAAACCGCCTCAGATGCCGTTCACGGGCGACTTCTTCATGAGAAGTTGCGTGATCACCGAGATGCGCGCGCGCATGTCGCGGCGGTCGACGATCATGTCGATCTGGCCTTTCTGCAGGAGGAATTCGGCGCGCTGGAAGCCTTCGGGAAGCTTTTCACGCACGGTCTGCTCGATCACGCGCGGACCGGCAAAGCCGATCAGGGCCTTCGGTTCGGCGATGACGACGTCGCCCATGAAGGCGAACGACGCCGACACACCGCCCATCGTCGGGTCGGTCAGAACCGAAATGAAGGGCAGACCCGCTTCGGAGAGACGCGTCACGGCCGCCGTGGTCTTCGCCATCTGCATGAGCGACAGGAGGCCTTCCTGCATGCGGGCGCCGCCCGAAGCGGCGAAGCACACGAAGGGGCAGTTGCGGCGGATCGCCTCGTCGACGCCGCGCGAGAAGCGTTCGCCCACGACCGAGCCCATGGAGCCGCCCATGTACTTGAATTCGAAGGCCGCCGCCACGATCGGTTCGCGGCGCAGCGTTCCCGACATCACGACGATCGCGTCCGTTTCGCCCGTCGTCTTTTCGGCCGCTTCGCGGCGCTTGGGATAGGGCTTGCTGTCGACGAAGTGAAGAGGGTCCTCCGCGCGGACGTTCGCCGCCACTTCCACCTGACCTTCGGGGTCGAGGAAGGCTTCAAGGCGCGCACGCGCGCCGATGCGCATGTGGTGACCGCACTTCGGGCAGACCTGAAGACTGCCGCGCAGCTCTTCGGCGTAGAGCGTCTGTTCGCACCCGGGACACTTCGTCCAAAGCCCTTCGGGAATGGGGCTGACCTTGCGCTGCGTTGCGTCTTGGGGTTCCTGCTTGCGCTGGATCTTCGGGAGAATGTGATTCAACCAACTCATCGGAGTGACCTGATCGTTCGTAAAAAATCGGGTTTCGGACCGAAAACGGACCGCTGCGGATTCGCATCCGCGGAAAGAAACATTATACGGAGGCGCCGACGCGTCGAAGGTCGAAACGCGTTAGCACAAACGGCTGACGTCAGTCGTCGAATCCGAAGGGACTCATTCCCGACTGCGGGATGTCGACGCCGGGATAGCGAACGCCCGTGAGATAAAGTCCGTCGGGCGAAAAGGTGGGCGCCGCAACGGCCCGCGACCGGGCTTCAAGCACTTCCCTCACCCATTCGGGGCGCTCGCGCCCCGTGCCGACGTAGACGAGCGTTCCCACGATGTTTCGCACCATGTGATGTAGGAAGGCGTTCGCGGTGATGCGAAGGCCCACGAGACGGCCCTTGCGGACGATTTCGAGCGACTCGATCGTGCGCACGGGGGTCTTCGCCTGGCACTCTGCCGCGCGAAAGCTCGAGAAGTCGTGCGTTCCGAGAAGACACTCGGCGCCGCGGCGCATGAGGTCGACGTCGAGCGGCCGCCACACCCAGCCCGCGCGCTTTTCGTAGACGGGACTGCGCACGGCGTGGTTGTAGAGCCAGTATTCGTAGGTTCGGGCGGTCGCGTCAAAGCGCGCATGAAATTCGTCCGGCACGGCCCGGGCCCAAAGAACAGCCACCGTCGGGGGCAGATGCGTGTTGACGCCCCGCACCCAGTTGCGCTCGGGGCGAACGACTTCGGTGTCGAGCGACACCACCTGATGCGTCGCGTGCACGCCCGTGTCGGTGCGGCCCGCGCAGATGACGGAGGCGGGCGCGGCGAGAAAACGTCCGACGGCGCCCTCGAGCATCGCCTGCACCGAGGGCATGTCGGGTTGAATCTGCCAGCCGCAGAAGGCGCTGCCGTCGTACTCGATGCCGAGCGCGATCCTCACGCCTTGTCTCCGGCGATGCGCTCTTCGAGGAACTTCGCGTGTTCGCGCTGCTGCGCCGTCCCCTTCTCGCGCACTTCGGCGAGCAGTTCCCGGGCTTCCTTGAGGGCGCCCAGGCCCACGAAGGCCTGCGCGAGCTTCAGCTTGCCGTCGATCGCGGCGGTCTGGGCGACTTCGCGCTCGCTGCGGATGTGCGAGACGGGCTCTTCGGCCGCAACGGGCGGAAGTTCCGGCGCCTGCGATTCGGTTTCGGGCGCCTTTTCTTCGGGTTCGTCGAGATCGAGCGTCAGGTCTCCGACCACGTCGGAGACGGCCTGGTCGCTCGTGCGGTTGCGTTCGTCTTCGTCGAGGGGCGGCATTTCGTCGTCGGGCTCGAGCCAGGGTTGGGCCGCGGGCTCGGTCGGTTCCATTTCGGTTTTCGTCTCGGAAGCGAGGGCTTCCGGTGTCGTCTCTTCGGCACGGGCCTTTTCCTCGGCAAAGGCGGCGGCGCCCACGCCCATCGCGCCCGCGGTCGTGCCGTTCTTCACGGCTTCGTCGACGGTGCGCTCAAGCGCCTTCAACTGCGCGGGAGACGAAGGAGGAATGTCCTTCGAAAGCGTCACGGTCTGTTCGGGCTTGGGTTCGGGCTCGTTCCCGTCCGACTTCTTGCGGCGCAAAAGCCACAGAAGAAGCAAAAGAATGAGGACGCCCACGCCGATCACGCCGCCGGAGATGCCGGAAGATTCGTCCTTCTTCTCTTCGGTCGCGGCGGCCTTCACGGGCTCGGCGGAAGGAGCGGGCTCCGCGGTCTTCACCGCATCCTGCGCGGGTTCGGCCGTGGCCGGGGCAGCACCCTCGGCGGGCTTTTCTTCGACAGGTTCTTCAGCGGGCGCCTCGGCATTCTGTTCGGCCACGGCCTCGGCAATGGCCGGGTCGGCCGGGCGATTGAGCGAATCCTGCGTCACGCTCTGATCGGCCGCGTCGTCGGGATTCGGGAGTTCTTCCTGAGAAACGGGCGTCTCTTCGGCGGCTTCGGGTTCGGGAGCGGTTTCCGGGGCGGCCTCAACCGCATCGGCCGCAACTTCAGTCGTCGTTTCAGCCGCCGTTTGGGCAACGGGTTCGGCGGGCGCGGCTTCGTTCGCTTCCGGCGCAACGGTCTGCGAAGCGGCCTCGGCGGCGGGTTGTTCGGCCGTTTCCGTCGTCTGTTCCTGCGTTGCAGACGGCTCGGAGGGCGCCGCCGCGGGGGCGGTGCCCGGGCGTTCCTCGCCCATCAGTTCGCGAGCCTGCGTACGTTCGGCGCGGTCGGCTTCGATCGCCGCGCGGCCGGCCGCCGCCACTTCGGCGGGCGCAAGACCGCGCTCGCGCGCTTCCGTCTGCGCGCGGGCCGTCTTTTCGGCGGTTTCGAGACTCATCGCCTGCGCGTCGATCAGGTTCTGCGTGGGCATGGGAATCGCCGTGTCCTTGCCGTGCACGCGGCGGAAGGCTTCCACCGGATCGATCGCGAGCACTTCCGCACGCGTGGGCGCGGTGAGCTTCGAGCCGATCACGAGTTTCGAGGGATCGTCGCGCAGGAAGGCGTCGGGGTTCTTTTCTTCAAAGCCCACGACGAGCTGCTCCATCGTGCAGCCTTCAAAGACGGGCCAGTAGAGTTTCGCGATCGACCAGATCGTCATGTCCGCGATCACGTTGAAGGGCTGCGTCGAATCGAACCCGTTCAGGGCCACGTAGTCGCGCACGACGGAGGGCGCATAGCGTCCCTTCTTCGCCAGGCGACGCTTCAGGGCCTTCACTTCCTTCGGATCGCTCGCGGCGGCCATCGTGACGGAGGGAGCCGCAGACGTTTCGGGGGCGGCGGCGGGCGCCGTCACCGTGCGGCGCGGCAGGTCGGCCGTGACCGAAAAATGACCGTTTTCGGCGTGCAGAACGTATTGCCGAACGGTGACGTTGCCGCCCACGTTGAGTTCGATCAGGAGGGGAAAGCTTTCCGTGCCGAGCGTTTCGCTGCCGACCACGCGGACCGTGACGTTGTTGTCGGCCGAGGCGTCGCGCTTGAGCTTCAGATCCTGCACCTGTTCGGGCCAGGCGACGCCTTCGCGCAGGTAGGTTCCCGGAGGCGCCACGCGCACCATCGAAGTGGTCGACGAAAGGTCCACGTCCTCGATCGTGAGGATCGCGTCAAGCGGTTCACCCGGCACCGAGCGGACCGTCATTTCGCCCAACATGGCGGCCGAAAGGCTGCCCGAGAACAGGAGCGAACAAAGGAGAGAGAGGGTCGATTTGGCAAAAGTCATCGTTCTTGTCGCGGACCGATCCCCTCGCTCCGCGTTTTCTGCGCAAAAGATGCTGAAGATGATACCGCATTGCGCCCGATTCCTGTCCGAGCGCGTCAGAGGCCCCTTCTCAACGCTTCGCGCAGGCCGCGCGGTAGAGCATCGCAAGCGTGACGCCCGCGACCGTGTTGCCGAGCGTCGCCGCCGTGAGGTTTTTGGCGACGTTCGCCCAGGTGAAAAGTGCCGGATCGATGCCTTCGACGACATAGCCCGAAGCGGAGAGCACCATCGAGAGCGGCAGGAAGTAGAGGTTGGCGACGCAGTGCTCAAAGCCGAGCGCCACGAAGGCCGAGACGGGAAGCAGAACGCCGAGCACCTTGTCGGCGACGCTGCGGCCGGCGTAGCCCATCCAGACGCCGAGACACACGAGAAGATTGCAGAGGATCCCCTTCACGAAGATCGTGAACCACCCCGCGGAGAGCTTGCCCGCGGCGACGCCCAGCATGCCGTTTGCCATGGGGCCGAGGTCGGCCGTGTGCGCGAAGAAGACGAGTGCGACGAGCGTGAGCGCCCCAAGCGCGTTGCCGAGCCACACGCGCACCCAGTTGAGTAACGTCGCGCCCCAGGTGATGCGGCCTTCCGCGGCGCCCGCCGCGATCATGGTGTTGCCGGTATAGAGTTCCGCGCCCGCGACGAGGACGAGCGAAAGACCGAGCGAAAAGACGGCGCCCGCGCAGAAGCGCTGCGCGGCGAAGGAAAGACTGGCGTCCGAGAGGAAAAGAGTGGCGAAAAGACCGCCCAACCCGATGTAGAGCCCCGCGAGAAAGGCGAGCGGCAGCTGCCTTCCGAGCGGCAGAGAGGTTTTCACGACGGCCCCCGAGAGGACTTTTTCCAAGACTTCGGCGGTCGTCAGCGCATCGGGACGAGAATTGGTTTCCATGAACGGCTCCTTAAAGTTGTTTCGCGAAAGCGCCGCGCTGCGAAGCTTTCGCGAAACGTCTTCTCCCAAGCGGGAAGAGCGGTTTGCGCCGGAGGAGTCTCGGAACCAAGAAGCAAACAGTCTAACAAAATCGGCACGAAGGACCGCGGTCTTCGCGCCGATTTTCTGCGGGTTAGCCCTTAGAAGTCGAACTGATAGAGAACGTTGAGCGCCTGATCGACGCCCGAAGCGGCTTCCAAGTAAAGCCTCGGCAGGAGCCGATAGCGAAGCGTGATCGTCGCGAGCGAATCAAAGAGCCCGACGCCGTACTTCACCTTGAGGCCCGGGAGCACGTAGGCGCTCACGACCACCTGCGAGCTGTCGCCCGCTCCTTCGGTGTCGATCCCGAAGTCGGTGAGGCCGATGGCGTCGCCCACTTCGGTGAGAAGTCCCGAACCCTGGCTCAAGCCCAGACCGATCAGGGCCGACGTGATCGCCGAGTTGTCCGTGTCGCCCGAGGGATCGAGCCCTTCGCCTCGGATCAGGTAGCTGAAGGCTTCCTGCTCGCTCAGAGCCGGCTCGGAGAAGATCACGGCCTTCGGGCGCTGCACCGTTCCCGTCACGCGCACGCCCGCGACGACGTCGTCGGCCGTGCGTTCGGGATTGCGCACGGCTTCGATCGTGAGAAGCGGATTCGAGATCGGGCCCGAGAAGAGGAATTCGCCCTTCCGCACGATCAGGTCCTGCCCGTAGGCGCGGAATTGTCCGAAGGGAACGGTGATCTGACCGTTCAGCCCGAGCGTGTTCTGCATCTGCTCCACGTGGAGTTTGCCCGTGAGCCGCGCCTTGAGTCCCATGGCGTCGACGCGCACGTCGTCGCCCACGACGATGAAGAGCGCGCTCTCGAGCGGCACGGGCTTTTTGTTGGAATCGGCGGCCTTCCTCCAGGACCCCGGACGGTCGAGACGCACTTCGTCTTCGGACACCGCCACGGCGGATTCGGGAAGCTCCTGCACGGTGATCCGCGCCCAGGGGACCGAAAGAAGCCCTTCGAGCCGGTACTTGTCCGGCAGCGCCTCAAAGCTCATGTAGGTGGAGAGATCAAGTTCCGCCATCGGGGGCACCGTAAGGCGAAGGGTCTTGCTCTTCACCGACACCTTGGCGCGCCAGGCTTCAAGCGTCTCCCACGAGGCGTTCCCCTCGATGTTCACTTCGCCCTTCGGGGTCTTGAGAAGGCCCTCGAAGACGGAGTCGCGCCCGCCGAAGCGAAGCGTCACGTAGCTCGGCAGCATCTCAAAGGGCAGTTTCGTACTGTCGACGCGCGCGTCGCGGATCCCCGTCTCGCCCGTGAGCGTGGGCGCGAGAAGCGTCCCGCCGAAGCGCAGGTCTCCGAAGATGACGCCCTCGGCCTTTTCACCGGCGGAAAGAAGCGGATTCACCATCGCGACCGAGAGGTCTTCCATGCGCAGGATCCCTTCGAGCTTCTTTTCACCCAGGGGTTCCGTCACCGAAGCGGACCCCGAGAGCTGACCGTTCCCCGCGATGTCGATAAGCCAGTCGAGCGAAATCCGTTTTTCGCGCAGTTCGCCCGCCACGGTGAAGGCGTCGAACCCGAGGACGAAGTCCTCTTCGGGCATCTGAATCGTGCCCTTGAGGCCCGCGCTCTCCAGCGTGACGCGGCCCTGCGGTACGCCCTTAAAGCCCGCGGGCACCGTAAGATCGGCCGTACCCTTCACGACGCCCTCGAGGAGCGTTCTGCGGGGAAGTTTGTCGCGCAACCAACCGAGATCGAAGCGCTCGAGAGCAAGCCGTACGGGGAAGGCCTTCTTTCCGCTCAAGTCCACATCGGCCGTGCGGGCAAGACACACCTCGGCGCTTTCGTGGCGCCAACAGTGCGAGCCCACGCGCAGGGACTGATCGGCGTTGCGATAGCGAAGCGTCATACGCTCGGCGAGCTTCACGTCGCCCGCGGGCGTCTGAAAAGCCGCGCTCGCGACGCCCCCTTCCCAGGTCGCGGCGTCGCGCAAAAAGTCGCCCGAAAGCTTCATCTCGCCGCTCACGGGCTTGCCCGCCCAGGAGAGCGTCAGGTCGTGCCTGCGTTCCTTGCCGCGCAGACGTGCGTTCGCTTCCGTGAGCGTCACGCCCGGAATCGTAAGGTTCGAAGCCGTGAGCGTGACGTCCCCCATCATTTCCTTACCCTGTGCGATGCCGCCTTTAAGGCGCAGGTTCTTGAGGGCGTAGTCGGCGAACGACAGGTTCGACGCTCGGATGTCGACGTCCAAAATCGGGAAGGTCGGACGACCCTTGAGGTGAAAGTGCCCCTCGGCGCGTCCGGTCGCGCCCGGAATCGCCCGGCTGAAGTCGGGCGCGTTGATCGTCGACTCGACGTTGAAGCGCTGCGTGCCGTCGGCGACCTTCACTTCGCCGTGCAGATGAACCGTGTTGATGCCGAGCTGAAGGTCCAGTCCGGGAGAGAGGAAACTCCCGTCGCTCGTCATCCCGAAGGAGCCCTTGAGTCCGAGGGGCGCCTTTTGAATCGTCCCCTGTAGGTCGACGCCCGTAAGCGACGCGGCCCACTCCGAGCCCTTCACGATGCCCTTTGTCTGCATGTCGCCCGAAAGCCGGATCGGGGCCTTCGGGAAGATGAGCGTGCCCGTGTCGAGTCCCTCGATCTTGAGGTCCGTCTGCCAGCGAATCGCGTCGCGCCAGTCGACGTCTCCGGAAAAGACGGCCGTGCCGCGGTCGGTCGCAAGCGTGAGCGCGGTGAGCGACGCCGCGAGTTCCGTCCCCTTCCCTTCCACCGTGAGGTCGCCCTCGGTGACCTTGTCGACCTTCAGGTGCGTGCGGGCCTTGAGCGTGTAGTCGACGGCCGACCCCGCGAGTTCGAGGTCGACGTTCGAAAGCGTCAGGACGTCTTGCGAAAAGCCCGGGCTTCGCACCGTGAGCGACAAAGGAAGTCCCGCCTTGGCGGGCGAAGCTTCGCCCGTCACGTGGAGTTTGATCGGCGCGGGTAGCGCCGCGTCGATCTCGGTGTCGAGCCGCATCGTCTCGAGGAGCCCGCCCGCAAGGCGCGCCTTGACGGTCGCCGACTGCGGCGCCTCGGGCGTGCCGAAGGCGGCGCGGGCGTTCACCGTGAGGTCGCTCGTCCACGCGCCCGTGAGCGCCACGTTCCCCGTGAGCGACCCTTCGGCCTTGGCGCCCGAGGCTTCGCCTTCCAACTCAAAGCGCGAGAGCGTGAGGACGTTTTCCTTCCAGGCGGCCGCGGCGCGCAGGCTCTCCAAACGGCTCCCGAACCCTTCGACGTCCGCAATCGTCAGCTTCTCGAGCGAAATATCGACCGGCAGATGCACTTCGGGAAGCGCCGGCAGCAAGGGCTTTGCGAAAAGCGCCGTGAGACGTTCACCCAGGGGTTGGGCGGGCGATTCTGTCGTCGGCTCGGCCGTCGGTTTCGGCGTCGATGACGGCGCTTCGGAAGCCGCCGAAGCGGGAGCGGCAGCGACGGTCGTCTTCCCAGCGGCCGGTGTAGGGTCGGCATTCTGCACGGACGCCGTTTCGGTCGAAACCGACTCGGGGGCGGGTTCGCCGGAGCCGGCGGGCGCGGTCGTCGCTTCGGAGGTTGATTCAACGGGCTTGTCCGCCGACGCGACGGCAACGGACGGGTCGAACGCTTCCCCTGCGTCGGGGGAAGATGCCTCTTTCGCCGCCTTTTCGGCTTCGGGCATCGAGACGCGAACGCCCGTAAGCGCCGCGTTCGAGATCGTCACGCCGCGCTCAAACCACCGGCCCGAGACTTGGAAGTCGCGCCAGTCGACCTTCGTTTCGTCGACGTCCACCGAGACGTCGGCGACCGTGAGGTTGTTGAGGAAGAAGGGAATCGGCGCGCGCAGTTCAGTGAGCGGCGTCGAGGGTTCCGCGGGCGTATCGGCCGAAGGAGGAAGCTCCTTCGTGCGCACGACGACTTCGGCGCCCGTAAGGCGCAGGTCGTCCACGACGATGCGGTTCGAGAAGACGGCGCGCCCCGCCACGTCGTAGGAAAAGCGGTCGGCCTTGAATCGGATCCCCGGCGCTTCGTACCGGACGTCCGAGAGCCGCAGGTGCAGAAGCGACCCCGAGACGTCGCCCACCTTGAGGCCGTCGACCGCCCACTCAGCGCCGCTCGAGAGGACGCGAAGGCCCGTGGACGTGCCGAGCAAAAAGGAGATTCCGGCGACCGTCGCGAAGACGAGGGCGCCCGCTCCCATGCCGATCAACTGATAACGCTTCCACTTCATAGTTCGGGCCCGAGTCCGATGTAAAACTGCCAGCCCTTTTCTTCCCGGTCACTCACCGGGCGGGCGATGTCGAATTTGATGGGGCCGAGCGGCGAGGCCCAGCGCACGCCCACGCCCGCCCCGATCTTGAAGTCGCGGCTGTTGAAGTCGTTCACGGCTTCGCCCGCGTCGACGAAGACGGCGCCCCACCACTTCCCCGTCACGTTGTATTGGTATTCGATGCTTCCCACCGCCAGGCGCGAGGCGCCCGTAAGTTCTCCCTCGTCGTTTTCGGGAGAGATCGACTTGTAGTCGTAACCGCGCACGCTCCGATCGCCCCCCGCAAAGAAGCGCAGGTCCGGCGGGACCTGGTCGAACTGACTCGTTTCGATCCACCCGAAGTGCGAACGCAGCACAAAGCGGTGCTTTTTGGCGTAGGTGCGGATCATCGCGACCTGCGCCTGCAGGACGGCGAAGTCGACGTCGGACGCCCACCATTCGCTCGAGACGTCGAGGCTGTAGCGCTGCGAATCGCCCCAGGTCGGCATCATGCCGCCCTTCGTGCGGGTGCGCGAGATCGACACGCCCGGCGTGATGAGCATCGTCGTGTTGGTGACGTCGGCCTGCGTGAACTTGTCGAGCGACCAGCGCAGATTCACCGTGCGCTGCCAACCGTCCTCGTAGTCCCAGTTGCGACTTGCCGACAACATGGTCGAGTCGGACTTCGTGTCGTTCAGGTCTTCGTGCTTGTAGCCGCCCTGAAAGAGCCAGTACTGCTCGAGCGCGTTTTCGGCGAGCGGAAGCTTGTAGCCAAAGCCCAGCTCCTGCTCCTTGCTCGAAAGGTCGAGCACGCCCGTCAGGCTGTGCCCGCGGCTGTTGAGCCAGGGCTTTCGCCAGGTCGTCTTGAAGGTCGGACCCACGTCGGTGCTGAAGCCCGCGCCCACTTCCACGGAATTCGCGCTCTTGGGCGTGAGATTCCCCGCCATCGGAAGGACCTTCGATTCGCGTCCCTCCTCCATCTGCGGAACGACCACCACCGAATTGAACCACCCCGTCTCGGAGAGACGGCTGTTGAGTTCGGCGACGCGGTTGGAGTTGTAGTAGGCCCCCTCCTTGTAGGGAACGAGGTTCTGCAGAATGTCGTCGTCGATCTGCGAGCCCTTGAAGGTCGTTTTTCCGAAGCGGTAGCGCTCGCCCGAATCGTATTCGAGCCACCAGTAGGCTTCGCGCTTTTCGGCGTCGACGCCCAAGACCTTTCGCTTGAAGCCGCCGTCGAAGTAGCCCTTGCGCACGGCCACGGCCTCGATGCGGGACTTGAAGTCTTCGTATTCGCCGTGATTGAGCACGGTCCCTTTTTTCGGCAACCGCCTCTTGAGGCGCTCGAAAGCGCGGTCGTCGGCCGCGCCCCCGCGGAAGGTGACGCTCGTTTCCGACACGACGACGGGTTCGCCCGGGTCGACCGTCACATGGAGAAGATCGGTTTCCTCGCCCTTGGCGTTCTTTTCCCATTCGTAGCGGATCTCAGGGCGGTAGTGGCCAAGCGCGCGAAGGCCCGTGCGGATGGCGCGGTGAAGCTGGGCGCGAAAAGCCTGCCGCTCTTCGGGGACGCTCCCCGCGAGCAGGGTTTTGACCTGTACGTCGACGTTTTGCGCCAAGTTGCCTTCAAGCCCCTTGACGTCGACGCGATACGCGGCCGCCTGCACGCCCGCGGCGCAGGCGAGCAGAAGAAGACCGACGACGGCCGCCCCGCCTCTGCAAAAACCCAAATCGCACCTCCACGCTTTCGACTCGGGATCTTCTCCCGATGCCGTTTCGAAAAAACTCTTCGCTTCATTGTAGCGGGATGACCGTGAAGGAAATGTTTCTTTTTGCGAGCCGATGCCCCCTCCCCGTTGCCGTGTTCAAGACAATACGAAATCAAACATTAGTAAAATATGATCTACTAAAATATATTTCACTAAATCAAGATAAACCATTTTTTCCTGCGTTAGAGAGGCCCCCATGTCTTTTGTCGGTCGCCCCCGTGAGCTCGAAGCTCTCGAAGAACATTTCGAGACGGATGCCTTTGAATTTCTGGTCGTACTGGGGCCCCGGCGCGTCGGAAAAAGCGCCCTCCTGCGCCGCTTCATCGAGGGCAAGAAGGCGGTCTACTTCACGAGCCTCGAGACCGACACCTCCACCAACTTGAGAAATCTGAGCCGCGCCATTCAGTTCGGCCTTAAGGAACCCGAGGGAGGCGTCTTCGTCGACTACGATGCCGCCTTCGGTTATCTCTTCAGACGAAGCTGCGACGAACGAATCGTGGTCGTTTTCGACGAGTTTCCCTTCGCCGCCAAAACCGACCCCAGTCTTGCCTCCGTTCTGCAGCGCCTGATCGATCTCCATCACAACCGCTCGAAGATGATGCTCTTCCTCTGCGGTTCGCCCGTCGTGACCATGGAGAAGACAGCCCTCAACTATTCCTCCCCACTGTACGGGCGCCGAACCGGACAGCTTCGACTGCGGCCACTCAACTATTTCGACGCCCGAGAGTTTCTCCCGCATCGAACGCCGGAAGAAGCCGCCCTTTTGTTCGGCACCGTCGGCGGCATGCCCGGCTATCTGAAGCAATTCGAAGGGACGGGTTCCTTCGATGAAATCCTGAAAAAGACGTGGTTCTCGGAGTCCTCCTCTTTCTCGGAAGAACCCGCCAATCTCCTGCGGCGGGAAGTCCGGGCGCCGGAAATTTACTTTCCCGCTCTGCAGGCCATCGCCAAAGGCGCTTCGCGTCTGCACGAAATCTCGGTGCGTATAGGGAAGGACAGCGCCGCAACGGTGAGCATTCTTCGCACGCTCATCGAACTCGGCCTCGTTGTGCGAGAAACCCCATACGGGACAATGGTGTCGCGCCGTTCGCGCTACCGAATCGCCGACAACATGTTCCGCTTCTGGTGCACTTTCTATGCCCCCAACACGCCGATTTTGGCGCGGGGCGGAACCGGAGACGTGGTGCTCGAAAGAGTGCGGCCGCATCTCTGCGCGTACATGAAACCGGTCTTTGACGGGATCTGCCGAGACTGGCTGTGGCGACAGCAAGTACGGAGCCGAACCTCATTGTTTTTCAGAAGTCTCGGCCGTTGGTGGGGCCTCGATCCGAAAACGAAGCGGGAAGTGGAAATCGATCTGATGGGCGAAGAAGACGAGCATAAGGCGCTCTTTGCCGCCTGCAGGTGGGAAAACGACCCCATGGACACCGATGTCCTCGAGGTTCTGGAAGACCGTTCGCGCCGCCTTTTCCACTACACCGAGCGGCAACTCTATCTCTTCTCACGCTCGGGCTTCACCGATGCGTGCCGCAGGCGTGCGGCGGAACTCTCCAACGTGAGGCTCGTGACCTTCGCCGAAATGGTCGACGAAATCTCGATCACGGATTGAAGATCCGGAAAAACGAACGGGCTCCTTCGCAATAGGGAGCCCTGACTGTGCCTGCGCATAGCAAAAGACCCCGTGATGTTGCCACCACGAGGTCTTGAAATTCTGGGGTGCGAAATGGGACTCGAACCCACGACAACCGGAATCACAATCCGGGACTCTACCAACTGAGCTATTCGCACCGTCACCGCGTTCCTGTCGGAACCGGAGAATTGAAATTATGCCGAAGAAACCCGAATTTGTCAAGAGTCCTCGGCAAAATTTTTCGAAGGTCAGTCGTTTTCGACTTCGAGGCCGATGAGATCGTGCTCCTGATGGTCGGTGATGCGCACCTGCACGATGTCGCCGGGCTCCAAGTGACGCTTCGTCGTCACGTAGCAGACGCCGTCGATTTCGGGAGCGTCCGCCTTCGTGCGGCCGACCGCGACGCCGTCCTCGTCTTCGGAATCGTCAATGATCACTTCCTGAACGCTCCCCACCTTGCGGGCGAGCTTCTTCGAAGAGATCTCCGCCTGCACTTCCATGAAGCGGCGGCGACGGTCCTCGCGGACTTCGTCGGGGAGCGCCCCCGGAAGCTCGTTCGCGACGGCGCCGTCGACGGGCGAATACGCAAAGCACCCGACGCGGTCGAGTTCGGCCTCGCGCAGGAAGTCGAGAAGGTACTCGAACTCCTCTTCGGTTTCGCCGGGGAAGCCCGCGATGAAGGTCGAGCGGATCGTGATGTCCGGACACACGGCGCGCCAGGCGCGGATGCGCTCGAGGTTTTCCTCCGACGAGGCGGGACGCTTCATCGCCTTCAGAATGCGCGGGTGCGCGTGCTGGAAGGGAACGTCGAGATACGGAAGGATGAGGCCCTCGGCCATGAGGGGCAGAATTTCATCGACCGACGGATACGGGTACACGTACTGCAGACGCGTCCAGAGGCCGAGGCGGCCCAATTCCTTCGCGAGGTCGTAGAGCTTCGTGCGCACGGGGCGGCCGTCGGCGAAGTCGAGTTTGTAGCGCGTGTCGACGCCGTAGGCGGCCGTGTCCTGACTGATCACGATCAGTTCCTTCACGCCCGCTTCCTTGAGGTTCGCGGCCTCGCGCACGATGTCGCCGATCGGACGCGAGACGAGACGACCGCGCAGGTTCGGGATGATGCAGAAGGTGCAGTGGTGGTTGCACCCTTCGCTGATCTTGAGGTAGGCGTAGTGCTTGGGCGTGAGGCGCACGCCGCAGGCTGGAACGAGCTCGTCCCAGGGATCGTGCGGGCGCGGAAGGTGCTGTTCGACCATGGCGATCACTTCGTCGACGCTGTCGGGGCCCGTCACGCCGAGAATTTTCGGCATGCGGTTCAAGACGAAGTTGCTGCCGTCGGCTTCCTTGCGGCCGCCGAGGCAGCCGCAGACGATGACGCGGCCGTTTTCCTTGAGGGCTTCGGTGATCGCTTCGAGACTCTCCTCGACGGCTTCGTTCACGAAGCCGCAGGTGTTGACGATCACGAGGTCGGCGTCGTGGTAGCTGCGCCCGATGCGGTAGCCGCGGGCGCGCAGTTCGGTGACGATCCGTTCCGTGTCGACGAGCGCCTTGGGGCAGCCAAGCGAGACGAAACCGACGACGGGGATGGTGTGCTGCATACGTAATCCGTTGTTCAAAAGGAAGTTCAGGCTTCGATCCACACGAGCGCGGCGTGACGGCCCGAGCGGGCGCCGTCGCGGCGGTAGCTCCAGAAGCGGGCGGGATCGGCCGCAGTCGAAAGGCCGCAGTCCGCGACGTCGGTGACGCCCGCTTTGGCGAGCGCCTGACGGGCGAGCATGGCGAGGTCGGCCTTGTAGTGTCCTTCGCCCGCGGGCTTGAAGGCGTCCCGGGCTTCGGGCAGGCGCTCGAGCATGGCGGCGAGCACGTCTTCGCCCGTTTCGAATTCGTCGGAACCTATGCGCGGACCGAACCAGGCGACGAGATCGGCCTCTTCACCGAGCGCGTTCTTGAGCGTCTCGACGCTCTTTTCGAGGACGCCCGCCGCGAGCGAGCGCCAGCCCGCATGCACGGCGGCGACGGCGCGGCCCGAGCGATCCGCGAGGAAAACGGGGAGGCAGTCTGCCGTCATGACGGCGCACACGACGCCCGGCGTCAGGGTCCAGGAGGCGTCCGCTTCCGGCGCTCCTTCGACCTCATCGGCGTGGACGACCGCGGCGCCGTGCACCTGCGAGAGCCACTTCGGCGCCGAGGGAACGAGCTGACCCACGATCGTGCGGTTCATGCGCACGCAGGCGTCGGCGTCCCCCACGTGAGGACCGACGTTCAAGCCCATGATCCCTTCGGGACCGCCCCAGGGGCCGCTCGAGACGCCGCCCGTGCGGCAGGTGAAAATCCCCTTCACTTTCGGGGACGTCCCTTCGGGCCACTCGGCCCGAATGAGTTCCAATTCCGGTTTTTCCCAGTTCATCATGTTTTTTCCCTTTGCGGCTTCGTCGTCAACGGACGGCGAGGTCGACCAAATCCTTCTCAAAAACCGTCACCGGACGGTCGATGGGGCCGAACCCGATGTCTTCCATCAGATTCGCCATGTCTTCGTCGGGCTCGACGAACCATTCGCGGTATTCGCCCGTGACGGGATGGAGAAATCCGAGGCGCGAGGCGTGGAGCGCCTGACGGTGAAAATCAAAGAGGTTTTCGAGCTTCACGCCGAGTCCGGGCGCGCGGCCGCGGTAGACCTGATCGCCCACGAGCGGGAGGTCCTCGCCCGTCAGGTGAACGCGGATCTGATGCGTGCGGCCCGTGTCGAGTCGGCAGGCGACCCAGGAGACGGGAATGCCTTCGACCTCCGACCAGTCCACCGCGCGGGCGCGGGTCTTGGCGTACTTCGCGCGCACGCCCGTCGACCCCGGAAAGCCCTTGAAGCGCGTGCGGCTGCGCGGATCGCGCCCGATCGGGACTTCGACCGTGAAGTCGCGCGCGGCGTAGCCCAAGGTGATCGCCCAGTATTCGCGCTTCACGGTGCGTTCCTGAAGCTGGCGCACGAGATTCGTCTGCGCGGCGAGCGTCCGGGCGACAACCATGAGGCCCGAGGTGTCGCGGTCGAGTCGGTGCACGATCCCGGCGCGCGGAACGTTCGCGAGTTCGGGATAGCGCCAGAGAAGACCGTTGAGAAGCGTGCGGTCGGGATTCCCCGCCCCGGGATGCACGACGAGCCCCGCGGGCTTCGCGACGACGATCACCGCGTCGTCCTCGTAGACGACGTCGAAGTCGATTCCTTCCTGCGGCGCAAAGGCGAGGGCCTCGTCGATGCGGGGCTCTTCAAGGAGCGCGATTTCGTCGCCGTCCGTCACCTTCTGGCGCACCTTCGTGACGACCGCGCCGTTCACTTCGACGCTGCCGTCTTCGATCAGCTTTTGCAGGCGGGCGCGCGAGACTTCGGGCATGAGGGACGCGAGCACCTTGTCGAGGCGCTCTCCCCAAAAGCCTTCCACCGTGAAAACCGGGAGCAAATTCTCTTCTTCTTCCGAGGCCACCGTCGGCATCGGATCGCTATAATCGTGAGACTCTTTCTCGACAGTGTTTGTCATGGATTCCAAAATTCCTATGAAACGATTTCTCGTTCGTGCGGCGGCCGTAGCGGTCGCGGCGCTCTCCACGGCGTCCTGCTCCTGGCTTCAGAGCCTGGAAACGGACCCGACGCTCGACTGGTCGGCCGACAAATTGTATACGGAAGCCCGCGCCGCATTGGACGACAGCAACTGGACACAGGCCAAAGAGTACTATCAGAAGCTTGAGGCGCGTTATCCCTTCGGTCAGTATGCTCAGCAGGCTCAGATCGAATCGATCTACGCCAACTGGAAGGACGGCGACGCGGACGTGGCCATTCAGGCCGCCGACCGCTTCCTGCGCAGCTATCCGAATCACGCCAACAGCGACTACGTTCTCTATCTGAAGGCGCTCGCCACGATGAACGAAAACGACAGCTTCATCGCCTGGCTCCTTCCGGAAGACATGTCGGAACGCGACGCCAACGCCGCGCGAGAAGCCTTCGACATCTACAAGGAACTCGTTCTTCGCTTCCCGCAGAGCCGTTTCGCACCCGACGCCCGTCGCCGCATGCACCGTCTGGTTCTCGCGCAGGCTCAGCACGAACTGCGGACCGCGCAATATTACTACGAGCGCCACGCTTATGTCGCCGCGATCGAGCGTGCGCAGCGCGTCGTTCGCGAATTCCAGAACACCCCGATGCGCGACGACGCGCTTGAGTTGATCCGCACCTGCTACGAAGAGCTCAAGATGGACGACCTCGCCAAGGACACGCAGCGTCTCATCGACATCAACAAGGGCCGCGAAAAGACCGTCCGTTGAGATCTTTTCCACCCTGATGCGACAAGCCCCCGACGACCGTTCGCCGGGGGTTTTTCGTTTCCAGGGGCCTAAGAGGCGTTCCGCGCCTCAGGCCACCTTTTCCTCGAAGGCGAGCGCCTCGCGTTTGCCCGCCTCCATGTCGAGGGTCTTCAAGACCGCGATCGCGCCGAGGAAGAAGAGTCCCGTGATCGCGATCGCGAGCCGGTGGTTGTTCCCCGACACCCAGGTGACCGCCCCGTAGGTGAGCGGCCCCACGATGTTCGCAAACCAAAGGGCCATGTTCCAGAACCCGTAAAACTCGGCCGATCGCGCCGCGGGCGACAGGACCGCCACCATGGCGCGGCCCGCCGACTGCGACGAGCCCATGGCGATGCCCGCGAGGTTAGCCGCGATCCAGAACTGCACGACGCCCTCGCTCGTCGCGGCGACGACGATCATCGCGACCCAGATCCAGAGCGTGAGCATGAGGCTCTTCTTGTGGCCGATCTTGTCTTCCACGTAGCCGAAGCCGAAGGCCCCGACCGCCGCCGTGATGTTGACGAGAAAGACGAGGAGAATCGAATCGTTGAGGGTGAAGCCCATCACGGCCGTCGCGTAGACGGCGGAAAGCGTGATGACGACGCTCACGCCGCACTGATTGAGAAAGCCCGTGAGCGTCAGGCGTCCGAAGTGCTTCAGCTGCGGCAGGGCCGAGGCGGTCTTCTTGAGACTCGCCATCGAGTCCGAAAAGAGCGCGGCCGCCCGCGGAGCGCCGGGTTTGGGCACCGCGCGCTCCTTGAGCCACGCAAAGGTCGGCACCGTCGCGACGGCGAAGACGATCCCGGTGATCCAGAGCGTTCCCGCGACCGATCCGTCGAAGTCGAGCCCCCAGAGCTCCGGCCCGAAGGTGACGAGAAGAAGCGAGAGCCCGAGCGTCACGAGGCCCCCGCAGTAGCCGAAGGACCAGCCCCAGCCCGAAACCTTGCCGACGCCCTCGTCGCTCGCGATTTCGGGTAGGAAGGCGGAATTGAGCGTTTCGCCGATGTTGAAGGCGAGGTTCGAGAGAACGATCATGAGCGCCGCCCAGACGATCGTACCTTCGCCCGTGAGCGTAAGCCCGAAGGTGGCGGCGATGCAGACGACGGTCGCGATGAAGAGGCCCGACCTCTTTTTGGCGTGCGCGTCGGCGAGCGTTCCGATGACGGGCATGACGACCATCCCGATCGCGCTCGAAACCGCAATGATGACCGTCCAGAGAAGCGTCGCCCAGGAGGCGTTGCCCGCCACGACGTTCACGAAGTAGGCGTTGTAGACGGCGGTGAGCACCACCGTCGTGTAGCCCGAATTGGCGAAGTCGAAGGCGGCCCAGCCGAAGACTTCGCGGGGCGCGACCCCCGGGCGCAGGGAGGATTTCGGAAAAAACATCAAGCGGAATTCCTTTCGAGCGCCGTGCGAACGAGCGTCTGCAGATGCGCGAGCACGCTTCGCGCGAGCGATCGGATGCTGTAGCCCCCTTCGAGAACGCTCACGAGGCGCCCTTCGCAGAGGTCCTCGGCCTCTTCGGTGAGGCGCCGCGTAAGGTAGGCAAAGTCCATTTCGGCGAACTTGAGTTGCGCCATGTGCTCTTCGTTGTGCGCGTCAAAGCCCGCGGAAAGCAGCATGAAGTCGGGGCGGAAACTGCGCAGTTCCGGAATCCAGACATCTTCCAGAAGGGTTTTCAGGTCGTTGCCGTCGGCCCCGGCGGCAAGCGGCGACTGCGTCACGTTGGCGGGTACGGGCGTCATTTTTCGGTCCGGGTAGAGCGGCCACTGAAAAAGACTCCAGAAGCGGATGTTCTCGCGCCCCGCCAGGATCTCTTCCGTTCCGTCCCCGTGGTGCGCGTCGAAGTCGAGCACGGCGACGCGGGGAAAGCCCCTCAGCTGGGCGTAAAGCGCTCCGATCGCAACATTGTTGAAGTAGCAGAACCCGCCCGCTCGCGCAGGTCCCGCGTGGTGTCCGGGCGGGCGTACCGCGCAGAAGGCGTTGCGGACCTTTCCTTCCTTCACGGCGTCGACGGCGGAGACGACCGCGCCCACGCTTTTGGCGGCCGCCTCGAAAATGCCCGGGCCCACGGGCGTGTCGGGAAGGTTGAAGCGCTCCAAATCTTCGGGCGTCGCACGGGACTGCGAGATGCGGCGAAGCGACTCCACGTAGTCGGCGTCGTGCGCAAGGCGCAGATAATCGTCGTTGGCGGGACCGCACTCGAAGCGCTCGACCAGATCGTCGAGCCCCAGAACCATCATCCGGCTTTCGATCGCGTCGATTCGTTCCGGAGTGTCGGGCGCCTCTTCCATCGGGTTGGGACGAAGCACCGAGTCGTGTGTGAAGTAGCCGGTTGGGTGGGTCATGATTGCGTTCAAAAGGCTTTTTTCTTGAAGGTTAGCACGCGAGAGCGCACTTTCAGGCGGTTCTTCGCAAAGAATTCGAGGACTCTCCCCCTCCCTACGGAATGTCACAATTTATCCTTGCGTGAAACGGGGCTTCGTTCGCGGCGCCGCTAGAATCAAAGGGTTTTCACGCAGTCTCGGGTTTTCTTCATGTCGTTACGTTCCACGTTCATGCCGCTTGCGCTCTCGGTTTCGCTTTTGGCGGGGCCCGTTCTTAGCGCGGCCGAATCCCCCGCGCCCGCTCGGGAGAAGACCTCGTCCGAAGCGCCCGCCGCCGAGAAAAAGGAGGCCGCGCCCTCCAAAGCGGCCGAAAAGACAAAGAGCGCGTCCCGCGTGAAGAACTACGTTCTGCGCGAGGACGTCCTCGACTACCTTGCGCAGGTCTCGAAGAACGAAAACATTCCGTTGGACTGGCTCAAGAAAGAGGTGGCCGCCGCACGCTATTCGCCGCTCACGCAGAAGTATTCGACGCCGAAACCCAACGCCAACCGCAAGACGACGCCCGAGCGCAACTTCGCGCTCTACAAGCGCAATCTCCTTACCGAAGAACGCATTGCCGACGGCGTCGACTTCGTAGCGCGAAACCGCGCAACGCTCGAGCGCCTCGAAAAGGAACTCGGCGTCGACCGCCACGTCGTCGCGGCCGTGATCGGAATCGAATCGATATACGGCAAGAACATGGGACGCTTCCGAGTGATCGACGCCCTCATGACGCTCTCCTTCGACTACACGCGTCGTGCGTCCTACTACAAAAAGGAACTCGCCGCCTACCTCGCCTACTGTCACCGCGAAGGACTTTCCGTCACGACCGTACGCGGCTCCTTTGCCGGTGCGATCGGGCTCGGTCAGTTCATGCCCACTTCGCTTTTTGCCTATGGAAAGGACGGAAACGGCGACGATCACGTCGACATCGTGGAGTGTGAGGCGGACGGCGCGGCCTCGGTCGCGAACTTCCTTCTCCAACACGGATGGAAGCGCGGGGAAAAGCCTCTCTATCCGGCCGAAGCCGACGCGGAAATCTTCCGCGCGACCGCTTCGGGCGGGATCAAGGCCCACACGACCGTGGGGGCGCTCCTCAAGGCGGGCGTGAGGCCAAAGGGCGGCTGGACGCTCCCCGAAGGAGACGCGGCCCTCCTTGTCGACCTGCCCTGGATCCTCGCAGACGACAAGAAGGGCGTCGACTACTTCGTGGGAACCCCATCCTTCAGCGCGATTCTTCACTACAACCGCAGCTACTTCTATGCGGCGGCCGTTTCGATGCTCGCCGACGAAATCCGCTCGCGCGAGATCGCGATCGAGAAGGCCCGCCGGCCCGCCGAAGAACCTGCTGTCCAGCCCTCCGACGCGCCCAAGGCCGTGCAGTCCTGAGGAAGAAGCAGCGGACGACAAAACGCGAACGCCCCGACCGTTTGGTTTCGGGGCGTTCCGGTTTCGGACGTGTCCGGCAATCAGCCGAGCATCATCTTGTCGGAGACGGCGTCGCCCGCCTCTTCGAAGAGCCGCAGAAGATCCGCGGGCGTGAGCTTTTTCTTTTCCTCGCCGCGCACGTCGACGACGGGCGCGCCGTTGTGCATCATGACGAGACGATTGCCGAAGCGAAGCGCGTCGCGCATGTTGTGGGTGATCATGAGGGTCGTGAGCTTTTTGGCGGTCACGATCCGTTCCGTCATGTCGAGCACCTTCGCGGCAGTCTTCGGATCGAGCGCCGCCGTGTGTTCGTCGAGAAGCAGAAGTTCGGGACGGCGAAGGGTCGCCATGAGAAGCGTCACCGCCTGGCGTTGTCCCCCCGAGAGCAGTCCCACGTGCGCCGTGAGGCGGTTTTCGAGTCCGAGACCGAGTTCGGCGAGGAGCGTCCGGAATTCCTCGGTCTTTTCCTTCTTCTCGCTCCACGAGAGTCCGGGACGATCGCCACGTCGCGCCGCCATGGCGAGGTTTTCCTCGATCATCATGTTCCCGGCCGTCCCCTTCATCGGGTCCTGAAAGACGCGCCCGATGAGGGCCGCTCTGCGGTGTTCGGGCATCTTCGTGATGTCCTTTCCCGCAAGGATGATGCGGCCTTCGTCGACGGGAAAGACACCGGCCACGGCGTTGAGGAGCGTCGATTTTCCGGCCCCGTTGCTGCCGATCACCGTGCAGAAGTCCCCGTTCTCCAGTTTGAGGTTCACGTTGCGCAGCGCCGTCTTTTCGTTGGGCGTGCCGCGAAAGAAAGTCTTGCTGACGTTTTCGATGGTGAGCATCTTCGGGACTCCTTACTTGCGGGCGGCCGCCACTTTGGATTTGATGAGGGGAAGACTGAGCGCGATGGCGACGAGCACCGCTGTGAAGAGCTTGAGGTCGTTCGGGGGCATGCCCATTTCAAGCACCGCCGCAATGACGAGTCGATAGACGATCGAACCGAGAACCACCGAGACGAGCCGCATCTTGAAGGTGGAGGCTCCGAAGAGCACCTCGCCGATGATGACCGAGGCAAGGCCGATCACGATCGTCCCCACCCCCATGCCGACGTCGGCAAAGCCGTTGTTCTGCGCGACGATGGCGCCCGAAAGCGCGACGAGGCCGTTCGAGATGACGAGCCCGAGAACCATCATGCCGTCCGTGTTGATCCCCTGCGCGCGGGCCATCTGGGCGTTGATCCCGGTCGCGCGGACGGCGGTGCCGATCTCGGTGCCGAAGAACCAGTAGATGATCACGCCCACGACGACGGCGAAAAGAAGCCCCACGACGAGCCCCGCCTGCGGGACCGTGAGACCGAAGGACTCAAAGAGCGTGAAGAGCGTCGTCTCCTGCAGCAGGCCGACATTGGCCTTTCCCATGACGTGAAGATTGACCGAGTAGAGGCCGATCATCGTGAGAATCCCGGAGAGGAGGACCGGAATCCGAAGTTTCGTCGTGAGATACCCCGTCACGGCGCCTGCGCAGCACCCCGCCACAATGGCAAGGAGAACGGAGACCGTGATGCCGAGCCCCGCGACGATGCCCGTCGCGGCCACGGCCGCGCCGAGCGGAAAACTGCCCTCGACCGAAAGGTCCGCAGCGTCGAGCACGCGGAAGGAGAGGAAGACGCCGAGCGCCAGAATGGACCATTGGAGGCCCTGTCCCACTGTGGAGAGCAAAAGATCGAGCATGATGAGTTCCTTCTTTGTTGTCGGTACCTCGGGGAGCACGGGTCAGTAGAGGCTCACCGTCGGTTTTATGGAGAGGCGCCCTCCCTCGGGAAGGCGCCACGCGTATGCCGTCACTTCACGGTTTCCGCCGTCTTGAGGATGTCCTCGGGAATCTGAATGCCCATCGTCTCGGCCGTCTTCAGGTTGACGAGCACCTTTTCGGCCTTCTGCGACTGAATCGGCATGTCGGCGGGCTTCTTTTTGCCGTCGAGGATGTCGGCGCCCATGGCGCCCGTCATCTTGCCGAGCGTGTAGTAGTCCACGGCAATGGAGGCGAGAATGCCCGCGCGGACCATGCCCCCTTCGCCCGCCACCGTCGGAATGCCCGCTTCGAAGACGGACTTCATGAGAACCGGAACGGCGCTCGCGATGATGTTGTCGGTCGGAAGGTAGAGACCCCCAACCTTCCCCTTGAGGCTCGCCACGGCCTGCTGAATGTCGTTGACGCTCGAAACGGAGGCTTCGACGACTTCCACGCCCGCGGCGGAGGCGGCCTTCTTGAGAAGCTCGATCTGATAGGTGGAGTTGATTTCGCTCGAATTGTAGATCGTGCCGATCGCCTTGGCGTCGGGCGCGAACTTCATGAGAAGCGCAAACTGTTCGGCGACGGGATTGATGTCGGAGACGCCCGTAACGTTGCCGCCGGGTTTTTCGTTCGAAGCGACGAGCTTGGCGACTTCGAAGTTCGTGACGGCGGTCGCCACGATCGGAATCGTCTTCGTGGCCGCGGCGAGCGTCTGCGCGGCGGGGGTCGCGATCGCAAAAAGAATCTTCGAATCGTTCGAGACAAAGCGCGCCGCGATGTTCTGCAGATTCGACTGATCGGCCTGCGCGTTCTGGCGATCGATCGTCACGTTGACGCCTTCCTTGTAGCCCCGCTCGGCGAGCGCGTCTACGATCCCGCGGTTCGCGGCGTCGAGAGCCTCATGTTCCACCAGCTGCACGATCCCGATGGGAATGAGCGTCTTGCCGCCCTGTTGGGCGGCCTCCTCTTTGCCGCACCCAGAGAGTCCGCCCACGATGGCGGAACCCGTCAGAGCTACGGCGACGGCAATTAAACTGCGGCGTCCGATCATATCTGTTTCCTCTTTTCGGTCGAATGGTTCGGCAGGCCTCTTCCCGTCCTGCGAGAAGGCCTTTCAGTCAGTATGGAGGGAAGCGTGAAAAAAGGGGAAGGCTCTAGAAGATGAGGCTTAGAACTTTGTACCTAACCCATTTACGAAAACGCAAGAAACCCGTCATCTTCATCCAAATTGCGGGGGCACGCCCAAATTTTTCCGAGTACGACTCCCGATCCCGTCACAAGCCTGAAGGCTACCCGAGACATTCGGCGACTCTGGAAAATCCGAGGATTGCCTCGGGTTACCTCAAATGAAACTCGGCACTCTTTCTTTGCACAGTCCGTTCGGTGCAAAGTACGACCGAACCGCTCGTCCCATCGGCGTTCGGACATTCCGACACAAAGGAGAACACCATGCAAAAACGCGAATTCCTGAAGGGCGGTCTCGCCGCGTTCGGCGGCTTCGGCCTTCTATCGGCCGCAGGCGCCTCGGAGAAATGGCCCGCAACCGAAGAAATTCAATGGGACGAAACCTGGGACACCGTCATCGTGGGCTCGGGCATTGCCTCGACCTGAGCGGACAACGAAGCCCTCGGCCAGGGGCGAAGCCCGGATCGCTGATTGGAACGGACGACAGCCAAAGAAGGAGTGAAAATCGACGCACCAAAAATACGTATTATTGCTTATATTTGGTGCGTATTTCTTACTAATTCCCCTGATGCTTCCGATGCATTCCGCTTGAGGTCTTCCGAAGAAGAAAATTTCTTCCTTTTCTACATACAGACTAACCCTCAAACCCCCTCGCCGTGAAGCTATCCCTTTGCTATGATCCGAGTCGACCGAAATCGGATGTTTTGCCTAGGCAAAAATCGTTCGGTCAGGCGCCCGACGGCGGGTGCCGCAGACCGCGGGGGCGGCGCCACAACCTTCACAAACAGTCGTCCCTCTTAAAACGCACGCGGGTGAAAGGCGCGTGCCAATGGGCTGTCTTTTTACATGATTTTAGGTGTCCTGCTCGGCGTCGCCGCCGGAGCGCTCTGGGGGCTCATTTACATCGCCCCGCTTCTCCTGCCGGAGTACAACCCCGTGCTCATCGCACTGGGCCGATTCATCGCTTTCGGGGTCGTGTCGCTCCCCTGCCTTCTCTTTTTCCGGCAGGAACTGCGAAAGTTCACCCGAGCGGACGTCATCGAGGCGTTCCGACTTCCCTTCTTCGGAAACGTCGTCTTCTACTGTCTTCTCACGATCTGCATCCGTCTCGCGGGGGCGCCGCTCGCGGGCATGTTCATGGCCGTGATCCCCGTGCTCGTCGCGATCGTCTCGAACATCCGCTATCAGCGTGAAGGACGCGGCATTTCCTGGGGCGCGATTCTGCCGCCCTTGTGCGTCATCTTCGCGGGCCTCGTCATCGCGAACTGGACCGAATTCGAATACATGCAGCGCTCGGGCCAGGCCACGGATCTGGAATTCTGGATCGGCGTCGCCTTCGGCATCGCCGCCGTCATCGCCTGGACGTGGTTCTCCATCAAGAACGCCGACTGGCTTCTCACGCATCCGCTTCACAGCTCCAAGGCCTGGACGGCTCTTCAGGGCGTGACGGTCCTTCCCGTGGCGGTTCTTCTCTTTGTCGTCGCCGCCTGGCCGCTCGGCTTCATGGATGTCTCCCAGGGCGCCTTCGGGGCCGACCCGGTCCGCTTTCTCTGGGTCGCGCTCATGATCGGCTTCCTCTGCAGCTGGGTCGCCATGCTCGCCTGGAACGAAATGAGTCAGCGCCTTCCCGCCGCGCTCGGCGGACAGCTCATCGTCTTTGAATCGGTTTCGTCGGTCATCTACGCCCTCATCTACCGCGGCGAATGGCCGACCCTCACGATGACGATCGGCTTCTTCATTCTCATGGCGGGCGTCACGGGGTCGCTGCACGTCTTCCGCAACACCAAGGAACTCGCCGCCCCGAAGCCCAAGGCGCTCGCGCGCCGACAGGCCGCCGCCGGTCAGAAGGCCTGAGAAAGCCTTTCTTAAGAGAAAGCCCGTGTTGCCTTGCGGCGCACGGGCTTTTTGTTGTTCTTCTCGGCAATCCGTCAGACGATTTCGACGTTGAGGGACCCCACGCCGTTGACGCCGGCGCGGATGCGGTCGCCCGCGCGGACGTTCCCGGCGCCGCCCGGCGTGCCCGTGAAGACGAGGTCGCCCGAAGCGAGGGTCACGTAGCGCGAGAGTTCCGCGATGAGGTCAAAGGGATCGAAGATCATCTCGTCGGTGTTTCCCGACTGGCGCTTCTGATTGTTGACGTAGAGCCACAGGTCGACGGGCTCGGGGTACGGTACGCGCGTCTTCGGACGCACGTGCGTCACGGGAGCGGCCCCTTCGAAATTCTTGCCGAAGGTCCAGGGACGCCCCTTGGCGGCGGCCTCCCGCACGAGGTCGCGCCGCGTGAAGTCGATCCCGGCGCACCACCCCCAGACGGCCTCTTCGGCCTCTTCGCGCGTAAGATTGCGCCCGCCCTTCGAGAGCGCGGCGACCAATTCGACTTCATGCTCGAAGGCCTCGGTTTCGGGCGGCACGGCGATCTTGATCGTTTCCTTCTCCGCGACGGGACGGATCATGTCGGCCGTCTTCATGAAGAAGAAGGGCGACTCGGGCGCGGCGGCACCGTTCTCTTCGGCGTGCGCGCGGAAATTTCGCGCCACGCAGTAGACACGGTGAACGGGGAAGAATTCGTAGCGTTCGCCTTCGACCGGAATCACGGGCATGGGAGGCGGAGCAAAGAGAAACGGCATGGATCGTCCTTTCAGGATGATTGGGTTGGGTGCGTCATTCTAACCGAGCCGACCGCCGCGCGCAGGACGGAATCAAACGCGGGCCGTCCCCGCGGAGACGCCGTTTTTTCTTCGGTACGCGGTGACATTTGCTTGCATCTTCACGCCCGCGTCACGGCTAATATGCCCGAAAGGAGCGCCTCTTCGCTACAATGCAAAGGCTCTTACTCATAGACCCAAACAAAAACAAGGGATCGTCATGTCGAATCAGAACGCGCCCCACCGCGTCCCGCTCTCCGAACTCGGTCAGCGCCGCATCCAGGCCGTAAAATCCAAGGGTATTTACGTTCTCCCCAACGCCTTCACCGCCGCGGCGCTCTTCGCCGCCTTCTACGGGATCATCCAGGCGATGAACGGGGACTTCGGAACGGCCGCCGTCGCCGTCTTCTTCTCCATGATGTTCGACGGCATGGACGGTCGCGTCGCCCGCCTCACGCACACGCAAAGCGAATTCGGCGTCCAGATGGACAGTCTCGCCGACGCGGTTTCCTTCGGTATCGCCCCCGCCCTCATCGTCTACGAATACGCGCTCGTCGACCTCGGCAAGCTCGGTTGGGCCACGGCCTTCATCTACGCGCTTTGCGCGATTCTTCGTCTCGCACGCTTCAACTGCAACGTGGGCGTCGTGAGCAAGAACTACTTCCAGGGGCTTCCGAGTCCGGCCGCCGCGGCGCTCGTCTGCGGCTTCGTATGGCTCGGCGTCGAAAACAAGCTTCCGGAATTCGTCGTTGAACACCGCTCGTGGCTGGCTCTCATCGTCACCTTCTACGCGGGTCTCACGATGGTCTGCAACGCCCCCTTCTTCTCGGGCAAGTCCTACGCCGTCGTGCGCACGATCCCCTTCTGGGTGATCGCCGTGGGGTCGCTCCTTTTCATCGTGGCTTCGAGCAATCCGTCGCTTTCGATCTTCATCCTCTTTTGCATCTACGCCGTTTCGGGCTTTGCCTATCAGTTCTGGCTCTACTGGACGGGTCGTCCCAATCCGGTGCTCCAGGACATTGAAACGCATCAAAAGGAAGCGGAAGAACACGATTCCGCTTCGGCCTGAGACCTCATTTGACCGTTACGAAACGGCGCGTCCTCATGGAGTTCGCGCCGTTTTTCGCATCATGCCCCACGACGCCTTTTCCTTCGAACTTCTCCTTGCGCTCTCCCGTACGCCGCAGACGGCGGAGACGATCCGCCGCAAACTCTCCGAACGGGGCGTGCGCGCGCCGCTGCGCTCGATTCAGACGAAGCTTGAGCGCCTCGCCGAATATCCGCGCTATCCGATCGTGATCGACCGCTCGAGCGCTCCCTTCACCTACGCCTGGCGGGAACGCGCCCCCGCCGTGACGGTCCCGGGAGAAGACGAAGCGCAGCGACTCCTTTCGGCCCTCTCGCGGGCCTTCGCCGCGAAGCGTCAGCCGCTTTACCGCGACTCTGTGCCGCTTGAGCGCCGCATCGACCGTTTTCCGGTGATTCTCGAAGAAAGCGACGAGTCTTCCGAAAAGATTTCCCCGCTCGTCTTCTCGCGCGTCCTTGCGGCCGTGCGGGAGCAGCGTCTCATCGCCGCGACGGTGCTCTTCGAGAAAGCGCCCGTCCGACGCGGCCGCTTTCTGCGTCCGCTCGGTCTTGCGGCCCGTCCCGCCGGCTTTGCGCTCATCGCCGTCGACGAGGAAAACCGGTCCGTACGCGTGGAACTTTCGCGCCTCGAGTCGGTGAAGCTTCTTCCCTCCTACCTGCCCCTGCCCGACGGTATCGAAACGAATCTCGAGCGGGCCGCGGCCGCGGCCGTCCCGCTTTGAATCCCGACCTGCGCCCCCAAAAAAAAGAAAAGGTTCGCCCCCGTCGAGGAAGCGAACCTTTTTCGTTTTGGTCGGGACCGACGAAAAACGTCAGATGCGCGCGATCGTCGAGAGAACGCCCGTCACCTTGTCGCCGATCGTGACCTTCACTTCGGCGTCGGTCGGCAGATACACGTCCACGCGCGAACCGAAGCGGATGAAGCCGTAGCGCTGACCGCGCTCGAGCCGGTCTCCTTCCTGCGTGTAGCAGAGAATGCGGCGGGCGACGAGGCCGGCCACCTGCACGAAGGTGACGCGGCGGCCGTCGTCCATGCGGACCGTCACGGCGTTGCGTTCGTTTTCGGTCGAGGCCTTGTCGAGGTCGGCGTTCACGAAGGTGCCCGGCGTGTAGCGGACCGTTTCGACGGTGCCCGAAACCGGCGCCTTCTGGCTGTGAACGTTGAAGACGTTCATGAAGATCGAGATCTTGAGCGCTTCTTCGCCCGTCACGGGGTCTTCGGCGCGCTCGACCTTGCAGACGCGCCCGTCGACGGGACTCACCACGGCGCGCTCGTCAAGCGGCAGTTCGCGCACGGGGTCGCGGAAGAACTGAAAGCTGAAGAGAAAGAGAAGGAGAAATACGTGTCCGAGGAAGTCCCAGTCGATCACCCAGTAGAAAAGGAGGGCGACGACGGCGAGGCCCGTCAGAATGGGCCAGCCTTCGCGGGCGATGATGGGATACGGAGGGAGTTTGTTCACTGTGGGATGCTCCAATGAGAGACCCGCGGGCTACCGAGCCCCAAGCGCGGGAACGATGGATGGAGGATTGTAGCAAAGTGCGGCGCCCACCAACAGTTCTCCTTCGCGTACAATGCGCAACCAAATCCAACCGACTCATTTCCATCCATGACCAGCTCGATCACCTTTCTCGTCGTCGCCCTCGCGCTCGCCCTCGGTCTCTATCAGATCTTCCGCGCCCTGCGTCTTTTCAAAAAGCCCGATCTTCTGAAGAATCACGCTGCGGGCGTCTACGAACTCCCCGAAGAGGAAAGAAATCGCGTCTTCGGCGGGCGCGACCCCGAAGAAGTCGTATCGATCGAAGTGCTCAAAACCGTCCTCAAGACGGGGAAGGTCCCCGTCCTCAAGGAAACGCCCGTCATGGCGCTTCCGACCATCACGCGTTCGCGCCTGCAGATGCTCATGGTCTTCGGTTGGGGCGCAGCACTCGTTCTTCTCTACATCTACCTTCTGCTCAATCCCTCGGCGCTCGACATCGATCCGATCATCTTTCACACCTTCTCGGTCGCCCTCGTTCTGATTCTCGCGGGCGCGGGGCTCAACGCCGTCGCCATGCTGCGCGTCGTCCTCATCCACTACTGGATCGCAGAGCGCTGCATCGAGGCGGGTCTAGCCAAGCCCGAGGACATCGCCCCCAAGGCGGACGACAAAAAGCGCCTCGGCCGCTGATTCTTTTTCCTGCCCCAAAAACCGCGCCCCCGAAGGAGAAATCCCGCGGGGGCGTTTTCGTCTGTCACGCAGAAGGAATCAACGGCGGACGACGAGGAGCGGCACCTTGCATTCGGCCGCGATGTGCATGGCGGTCGAGCCGAGAACGGCCGACTTGAAGTTGCCGTAGCCGTGCGAGCCGATCACGAGGAGGTCGAGTTCGTTCTTCGCGTACTTGGCGATGGCTTCGCTCGGGAAGCCCGAGAGCTTTTCCGCCTGCACGGGAACGTCCGCCTTTTCAAAGCGCTCGAGAACCGGCGCGACGGTCTTTTCAAACTCCTCGGCCGTGCTCTTTTCGAATTCCTCCGACGTGACGGTCGGCATCACGTATTCGACGCTCGTCGTCGCCACCAGGGTCTCGTAGTCGCGCACGACGTGAAGCACGCGAAAGTCCGGATCGGCGCCGAAGAAGTCCTTGTGCGCGAGCACGTAGTCGGTCGCAGCTTCGCCGTAGGCCGAACCGTCGACCGCGATCCCGACGCGCAGGCGATCCCCCGTCTTGGGCACTTCGTCGCGAAGGAGTAGAAGCGGACGCTTCGATTCGGCGAGCACCGCGTTCGAAACGGAGCCGAGAAAGAGACTCTTCCAAAGCGACTGGCCGCGCGAACCCATGACGATCAGGTCGGCATCGAGATCCTCGGCCTCTTTGGCGATCACCTTGCCGGGCTCGCCGCCGCGGACGATTTCCTTGGCCTCGAAGCCCGCGGCGCGGATTTCATCGCGAAGCGACCCAAAAACCCGTTCCCCTTCGGTGCGGTAATAGGATTCGAGCGACTCGAGCGAGAGCATCTCCACGAGACGCTGCGGAACGACGTTCTGCACGGTGAGCAGTTCGATCTCGGGATTCTGTCCGAGCATCGTTTCGCGCCCCGCCAAAAAGCGCACGGCGGCGCGGCTGCTCGCACTGCCGTCGACGGGCACGAGAATTCGCATGGTCATGATTTCCTCCTTTGGAGTGGTTGCGGGAGCGGAAATTTCCGCCGACCCGGGCAAAACGCGAAAGCTTTGCGTCTTGATTTCATTGTAGCCCGAAGGTCCGACGCATTCGAAGAAAAAAGTTTTCTTCTCCCCGACTTGAGATTTCGGTCGGGAACCCCCATATAAAAGGGAAACACATCTGGCCTTTAGGCAAATTCGTATGGACAATCTCCAAAAACTTTATTTCGACAAGGCCGCCGTCCGCGGCGAAACCGTGATCCTCGGTCCCGCGCTCGAAGCGGCCGTTGAGCATCAGAACCTTCCGACGGCCGTCAAGACCCTCGTGGGCGAGATGGCGGCTTCGGCCCTTCTCTGCGCCGCGGCGCTCGAATTCGACGGCTCCGTCGTGCTGCAGGCGCAGGGCGACGAGAAGGCTCCCGTTCGTCTCATCGTGGTCGACGTCTCCAAGGACCTCTCCTTCCGCATCAACGTGACGATGCGCGACTGGGAGGAAGGCATCTCCGAGAAGGCCGGCCTTCGCGAACTCCTCAACCCCGCGGGCGGGGCGCGCTGCGCCCTGATCCTCGACGCTTCGAACCGTCCCAACGGCGAAGCGCCCTACCAGGGGATCGTGGTGCTCGAAGGCGACTCCTTCGCCGAAGCGATGGAACAGTACTTCGCCCGCTCCGAGCAGGTCGAGACGACCTTGCGTCTCGCGTCCGACGGCAAGCGCGCCGGGGGCGTCATGGTGCAGAAGCTCCCCTCGACGGGCGGCGTTCTCCCCGAAGACTTCGACGCCGACGGTTGGGAGCGCATCCGTCTCTTTGCGAAGTCCGCCAAGGACGAGGAACTCCTCACGCTCGAACCCGAGGAAATGAACCGCCGTCTCTTCTGGGAAGAGTCCCCGCGCGTGACGCTCGAAAAGCCCGTCACCTTCCGCTGCACGTGCTCGCCCGAACGCATCGAGAACATCCTCCTGCAGTTCGACCGCCAGGAACTTCTCGAAAAGGGCTCGAAGGACCTCACCGTCACCTGCCGCTTCTGCGGAAAGCAGTACGTCTTCACGCAGGCCGACATCGACCGGATCTTTGCGGAAAACCACCGCAATCATCCACGTCCGAGCTGATCGGGCAAAACATTCCGAGATTCTCCGGCGGGGCGGCTCCAGAGAGGGAGCCGCCCCGTTTTCCTTACATCGGAATCACACCCATCCCTTCTTGCGGAAGGCGCGCAGCTTCTCCGTGAAGTACTGCATTTCCTCGGGAAGACCGAGCGAAATGCGGCACCATTCGACGGCGGGCGGGAAGGGACGGCCCACCATGATGTTTTCTTCCTTCAGCATCCGGTCCGCAAAGGGCTTGAGCGGCGCCTTGAGATTCACGAAGACGAAGTTCGTCTGACTCGGCAGGTATTCAAGACCCAGCTCGTCGAGACAATCCGTAAGAATTTTGCGCGATTCGTCGTTCACGGCCTTCGAGCGCTTGAGGAAATCCGGATCGTTCAATTCGGCGAGCGCCGCCTCGATCGAACAGTTGTTCATCATGATGTCGTAGGCGACGTGCTTCTTCACGCGCTCGATCACCTTCGGCGCCGCGTACGCAAAGCCCAGACGCAGCCCCGCCATGGCGAAGATCTTCGAGAAGGTCTTGAGCACGACCACGTTCTCAAAGCCTTCCTTCACAAGCCCCGTCGTCGTGCGGAAGACCTTCGGGTCCGCAAATTCGGCGTAGGCTTCGTCGACGAGGAACATCGTGCGGGCAGGCTTTTCGCGGATCCACGCAAGGAGCGCTTCACCGTCGCAGGCGGTCGACGTGGGATTGTTCGGATTCACGAAGTAGACGATGACGGGCCCCTCCTGAGCGGCCTTCGCGGCCGCGGCCTTCATCGCCGGAACGTCGATCGACCACTTCGGCCCCATCGGAACCTTGACGACGGGAAGCCCGTTCTTCTTGGCCGTATCCTCGCCGTCGCTGTACGTCAACTCCGGGACGACAAGCTTCACGCCCGGCTCGATGTAGGCTTCGACCGACGCACGGATCGCTTCGGCCGAGCCGTGCGTCGGGAGAATATTCGCGGGCGTGCCGCCGATGAAGTCGGCCATCGCCTTTCTCAAAACTTCCACCCGCACGAAGGGATATCGCGAAGCCTGTGCGGTCGCCTCCGCCACGGCCTTGCGCGCGGCGGGGCTCAGGCCCAGGGGATTTTCGTTGAAGGAAAGGAGCATCGGCCGGCCCTTGGCGGGCGGCGTGAAGGAAGGAGCATCCGCGGCGCGGGCGGCTTCACCCGAAACGAGAAGCGGTGCGGCGGCGGAGGCCATCAAAAGGGATCGGCGGCTCAAAGTCATGGTCGTTCTCCGAGTGTCTTCGGAAGGCTCGCAAAGGGCGCTCCGAGAGCGCGCTTCGGCCTTTTTCCTCGACCATTATGAGTGGGAGAGAACGGAACCCGTCTCGGCCCTCTCCCGATTTTTTGTTCCTTTTTCGCTTCTCTTGTCGGAGAGCACAATCCGTACGCGCTCTTCTCTAGGAAAAACGCCCGAGAGAAGCGTCTCCCGGGCGTCGTGACGAAGATGTCAGCCTTCGATGAATCGGGCGAGATCCGCGACCGTGTCGCAGAGAACCGTCGGATTCGAGAGCACGAGGTCGCGCCTAGGCTGTGCGCCGTAGGTCATCGCCGCGACGTCGCAGCCGTAGCGCTGCGCCATCACGATGTCGTGCACGGTGTCGCCCACCATGAGCGTCCTTTCCTTCGGAATATCGGTGTAGAGACCGATCTCTTCGAGCATGTCGGGATTGGGCTTCGGGGCCGTTTCCTCGGCCGTGCGGGTGATCGAGAAGAGTTCCTCGACGTTCGTGCGGTCAAAGACCCGGCGAAGCCCCGCGCGGCTCTTCCCCGTCGCGACGGCGAGCGTCACGCCCTCGGCGTGAAGTCGGCGCATCAGCTCTTCGATCCCTTCGAAAAGGCAGACGTCGCGCTCGTGCGGGAGGTACCAGGCCTTGTAGGCCACGTTGAATTCGTCAAGGCGCTCGGCCGGGCAGTCGGGCACCGCGATCGCCATGGCGCTTCGCCAGTCGAGACCGATGACGGACGACGCGGTCTTGCGGTCGGGAACGCGGCAGCCGAGCGCGGCGGCCGCCTGTCGGATGCCCTCGGCAATGAGGCCCGTCGTATCCATGACGGTGCCGTCCCAGTCGAAAACAACGAGATCGTACTTTCGGGAAGTGGAAGTCATTTTTGTCCTTTCTTATCCAGGGCGGCGAGAAGCGCCTCGCAGTCGGGCCAAAGCGGCGCCTCGACGCGGACGGCCTCGCCCGTGACGGGATGCTCGAAGGCGAGCGTGCGGCTGTGCAGGAACATGCGCTTCAGAGGGACGCCCAGGGCCCCCTGCGCCACCGCGCGGTTGAATTCGAAGTCGCCGTACTTGTCGTCGCCCACGAGAGGAAAACCGACCGAGAGCGAATGCACGCGGATCTGATGCGTGCGCCCCGTGAGAAGTTCGGCGTCGAGAAGCGTGACGGCGCCGTAGCGCTTCAACTTCGTGAAGATCGTGTGCGAGGGCATCCCCTCCTTTTCGTCCACGCGCACTCTCCGCTCGCCCGAGGGAAGCAGATAGCGAAGAAGCGGCGCCTTCACGTGGCGGCGGTCGTCGGGCCAGTCGCCTTTGACGAGCAGCGTGTAGTGCTTCTCGACGGCGCGCGTCTTCATCATGTCGTGAAAGCGGACGAGCGCCTTGCGGGTCTTGCAGAGGATGATGGCGCCGCTCGTTTCGCGGTCGAGCCGGTGGGCGAGTTCCAGGAAGGGAACGTCGGGGCGCGAAGCGCGCATGCGCTCGATCAAACCGTGGGAGATCCCCGAGCCTCCGTGGGCGGCGAGGCCCGCGGGCTTGTTGACGATCAGAAGATGACGGTCTTCAAAGAGAACGGGCACCGTCCCCTCGGCCAAGGCCGCGGGCGGCGCCTTCGTGACGGCGCGCTCGGAGACGCGCACGGGCGGAAGCCTCAGGAGGTCCCCTTCGGCAAGGCGCGTCTCCGCCTTGGCGCGGGCCTTGTTCACGCGCACTTCGCCCGAGCGGATGATGCGGTAGATGTGGCTCTTCGGAACGCCCTTGGCGACGCGCACGAGGAAATTGTCGAGGCGCTGGCCGTCCGCGTCGGGACCGATCCGCACAAAGGAAACGCGGTCCGAGGGAAGCGACGCGAGGCGCGCGGAGTCTTCGGGATGAATGTCGGATGTCGTCATGAGTCGGTGTACGGTCGGGAGGGGACGAAAAAAGGTTTTCCAAATGCGAAAAACGTCCCGCTTCGACCGCCCGATAACCCTTCGAATTCGCGTCGATGGTTTATACTTGTGCGTTGCGATGGGAAGTCCCGCCCGACCTTTTGAATGTCGTGCCGCGATTTTCTCACGTTTTGTAGTGAATTTGTTCGTTTCGGTTCCCGACGGGTCGTCGGAACGGAAACGGTTTTTAACCCGATGCCCGACGCCGTGCGGAAGGAAGTTCGTCCTCCCGCGAATCGTCGGCATCCCGGCGAACGCCCGACTTCGGGCCGTTTCGCCCGAGCTTGTTGCCAACACGATTTTTGGATGTTCCGCCCCGAAGGGCTGTCAGCGACGTCGAACGGACGGCGATGCGCACCCCGAGCGGAAAAGCCCCGCGCAAGCGGCCCGACGCCCCTTGCGCCGATCGGCACGAACGGATCGCAGCGATCCCCCACGAGGAGCCCCGTGCGCGACCCCGAAGCCTCAGGTCCGATGGTAAAGAGACCTGCGCTTTGACGATGGTCCCCGGGCGAACCCCTTTTTGCGTGCCCCTCGCTTTTCCCTCCCCGAACGCGCGTCCCGCCTTCCGCGCCGCTTAGCGTCTCGAACGGGAATTCGTCCTGACGGACGAAAAGGCGGATTTTTGTGAGGGATGGAGCCCCCGGCGCCCCGTGCGGCCGGGCCGTGACTCTCCCCACGCGCCGACGAAAGGGCGTGCGCAACCCGTGCCATGCGCGGGTCCTCCCCTTTTGGATCGGCGGACACAGAACCGGACGGTGCCTCCCGTCGAGGATGGTACGTCGCGGCTCCCCGTTGCGCTTTTCGGTGCGGCGTCGGGAGACGTCGGCGTTCAAAAGGAAGGCCGTTGCCCGCAGGAGTCGGGCATCCGTCGTGTGCAGAGCTCGCCCCACTACCGGAGTAGAGCCAACATGAAGCGTATGCTTTTCAACGCCACGCACGCCGAAGAAACGCGTGTGGGCATCGTCGACGGGCAGCGACTCGTCGACATCGACATCGAGACGGCCGGCCGCGAAGCCCGCAAGTCCAACATCTACAAGGGCATCATCACCCGCATCGAACCGAGCCTTGAAGCGTGCTTCGTCAACTACGGCGAAGAACGCCACGGCTTCCTCCCCTTCAAGGAAATCTCGCGCGCCTACTTCAAGGAAGGCGTCGACGTGCGCACCTGCACGATCCGCGAAGCCGTTGAAGAAGGCCAGGAAATCATCGTTCAGGTCGAAAAGGAAGAGCGCGGCAACAAGGGCGCTGCGCTCACGACCTTCATCAGCCTTGCCGGCCGCTATCTCGTCCTCATGCCGAACAATCCGCGCGGCGGCGGCGTCTCGCGCCGCATCGAAGGCGAAGAGCGTCAGGAACTGCGCGCCACGATGGAAAGTCTCAAGTGCCCGTCGGGCATGTCCATGATCGCCCGCACGGCCGGTATCGGCCGCAGCGCCGAAGAGCTGCAGTGGGACTTGAACTACCTCCTCAAGCTCTGGGAGGCGATCGCCGAGGCCGCCAAGCCCCAGTACGAACTCGTCACGGAAGAAAACGGCCGCAAGACGACCTCGCTCGTCGACACGCCCGTCGTGAACGGCAAGCCGCTCAAGCGCGCCAACCCCGCGCCCTTCCTCATCGTCGAGGAATCGAACCTCGTCGTGCGCGCCATCCGCGACTACTTCCAGCCCGAAATCGGTGAAATCCTCGTCGACACGGACGAAATCTACGAGCAGGCCCGTCAGTTCATGGCGCACGTCATGCCCGACATGATCAACCGCGTCAAGCGCTACAACGAGGACATCCCGCTCTTTACGCGCTTCCAGATCGAACATCAGATCGAATCGGCCTATTCGCGCACGGTTCCGCTTCCCTCGGGCGGCGCGATCGTGATCGACCACACCGAAGCGCTCGTCGCGATCGACGTCAACTCGGCGCGCTCCACGCGCGGCGCCGACATTGAAGAGACGGCCTTCCGCACGAACTGCGAAGCGGCCGACGAAGTGGCCCGCCAGATGCGTCTGCGCGACCTGGGCGGTCTCATCGTGATCGACTTCATCGACATGCTCGACGCGAAGAACCAGCGCGCCGTCGAACAGCGCCTCAAGGACGCGCTCCACTACGACCGCGCCCGCGTGCAGATGGCCAAGATCTCGCGCTTCGGCCTGATGGAACTCTCGCGCCAGCGTCTGCGTCCCTCGCTCTCCGAAGGCAGCCACGTGACCTGCCCCCGCTGCAACGGCGTAGGCGTCATCCGCGACACCGAATCCTGCGCCATTCAGGTCCTGCGCATCCTGCAGGAAGAAGCCATGAAGGAAGGCACGGGCGCCGTGCACGCACAGATTCCGGTCGACGTCGCGACCTTCCTTTTGAACGAGAAGCGCAGCGACATCCAGATGCTCGAAGCGCGTCACCGCGTGCCGATCGTCCTCATCCCGAACACGTCGCTCGAGACGCCGCACTATCACATCGAACGCATCCGTCAGGACGACGACCGTCTCGACGACCATATTCAGAGCTTCAAGCGCGTCGCCGAACTTGAAGTGAAGAAGGCGGACGATCCTTACGCGATGAAGAGCAACGAAGAAAAGCCCGCTCGTCCCAAGCAGGTGCCCGTCATCAAGAACGTGCTTCCGCGCGATCCCGCGCCCGTGCACGTCGAACAGCCCAAGAAGACGGAACGCGCCGAATCGCGCGCCGTCCCGATGACGCCGGTGCCCGAAAAGCGCGAAAAGGGCTTCTTCGCCCGCGTCATGGACTTCTTCAAGAACCTCGGCGGCGACTCGACCGAAAAGGCCGAGCCCAAGAAGAGCGAAGAAGAGAAGCCCAAGTCCGACCGCAAGGACCGCGGCCGCCGCTCGGATGAACGCCGCGGTGACCGCGCCCGCATGGACGAACGCCGCTCGCGCCGCAGCCGCCGTCCGAAGTCGGAAACGACCGAGGAAGGTCAGGACAAGCCCGCCGCGCCCGAAACCGCCGCGCAGGCCGTGGAAATGGAAAAGTCCCGCCGCCGCTCGCGTCGTCGTCCGGCCCTGAAGAAGGACGCGGAGCGCGAAGAACTTCGCACGACCGAAGTCGTCGCCGCGGAAGCCGCGGTTGTAGAGGAAAAGGCTCCCGTCGAAGCACCCGCTGAAAAGCGCGTCGAAGCGCCCGTGACGGAAGTCGCCGCGGAAGAAACGGTTGTGACCGAAGCGCAGCAGGGTGCTGAAACGCCCGCGGAAGCGGCCGCCGAGGAAGGCGAAACCCGTCGCCGCCGTCCGCGCCGCCGTCGCCGCAGCCGCACGACCGAAGGCGAAACAGCCGAGGTCGCGCAGGAAGTGACCGAGGAAACGGACGCTTCGGAAACCCCCGAACCCGCTCCCGAAGCCGCGCCCGTGAAGGCCGAGGTCGAAGAGGCGCCGGTTCAGGAAGCCGCCTCGGAAGAACCCGCTTCCCGCCCGAAGGAAGTGCAGTTCAAGCTTGAGGACGCGCCCGCGCGCACCCGCCGTCCTCGCCGCCGCAAGCCCGCCGACAAGGCCGTTGAAGCCGGCGCCGCCGAAGCGGTGGCGACCGAATCCGTCGAATCCGCTGAAGCGTCCGTGACGGAAGTTCGTGCGCCGGAAGCCGAAGAAAAGGTGGACGCCGTCTCCGCGGCCTCGCCCGTCGTCGACGAAACCGAATCGACCGAAGCCCTCGTTGCGGGTCTCCAAAAGAGCCTCATCTCGGGCGAAGTCGAACTCGTCGAAGAAAAGCCCGCCGAGAAGCGCAAGAGCGCCAAGAACGGCGCGAGCGTTCTCCCGCTCCTTGAGGAAGCCGGCTGGCCCACCCGCGAAGAGATGATGCACACGCTCGTCTCCACGGGTCCGAAGAGCTACGCCTCCGACCGCCATCTCGGCCTCAACGGAAACCGCCGCGAACCCGCTCTGCAGGACGCCATGGCCGACGCGATCCTTCAGATCGCCAAGGACGAAATCTCCGAGCAGCTCACGCAGTACTACTCGGCGATGGAACCCAAGGCCGAAGAAGGGACGCAGCCCCAGGGCGAGGAAGAGCCCAAGAAGCGCAGCCGCCGCGGCGGCCGTCGCTCCCGCAAGGCTCACGCCGAAGAAGCCCGCACGAGTGAAGCGGTGAAGACCGAATCGGTCGAAACCGAAGCGCTCGAACAGGTGGAAACGAAGGCGGCCGCGGCCGAAGAACCGCTCGTTCAGATCGAAACGAAGACCGCCGCTCCGGCGCAAGCCGAAGAGGTCCTCGTTCAGGTAGAAACGAAGCCCGCAGCTCCGGCGCAAGCCGAAGAAGACCTCGTTCAGGTCGAAACGAAGCCCGCGGCTCCGGCTGAGGCCCAAGAGGTTCTCGTTCAGATCGAAACGAAGCCCGTCGCCGAAGCGCCGGGCGTCGAAGAAGTTCCTGCCGACACGGTTGTCCGTACGAAGTCGACGCTTCTTGCCGACCTCGCCGAACGTCTCGCCGCGGCCCACCTTGAACAGGTGGAAACGCGCGCCGAGCTCGTGACGCCGGTCCGCTACGAAGCCGTGGTCTATCCCGGCCGCAGCGTCGTCCGTTCGGAAGCGACGGAGGAAACGGGGCTCGAACAGGTGCACACCCGCGACGAATTCATTCGTCCGGTCGCCTACGAACCCGTGATCTATCCGGGCCGCCCCTACTTGGCGCCCGTCGTCACGGACGAGGGTCCCCTTGAACAGGTCCACACCAAGGCCTGATCGCGGGACGTGAATCCCCTCTGAGGGACTACGGGAGGCTTCGGCCTCCCGTTTCTTTTGAGCGCTTTTCTCGCTCCTTTGCCCGCTCGTATCGAATTGCTTCCCGTCCCCTTTGAAGGCGGGCATCCTGCGGTATATTTTTTCCACGCATACGAACCGTTCCGAATCACTATGACCGAAGAAACGCCCGGCGTTCGTTTCGACATCGAACGCGACACCCGCATCGGCCTTCCCGAAGCCGTCTTCTGCGCGGGAAAACCCCGTGCCGCGCTCGAGGGACTCTTTCGGCGCTTCGCCGATCCCGCGGAAAAGCCGATCCTCTTCACGCGCCTCGAGGAATCCGTCTTTGCGGCGCTCCCCGACGACTTGCGCGCCGCCTACGACTACGACGCGCTTTCGCGCACGGCCTGGAACCGCACCTGCCCGAAGCACGCCGAAGGCGTCGTCGCCGTCGTCTCGGCGGGCACCGCCGACGGGTTCGTGACGCATGAAGTCGCGCGCACCCTCACCTATCTCGGCTGGACCGTCCGGCTTTTCGAAGACTGCGGCGTCGCGGGGCTCTGGCGCATTCAGAAGGCCCTTCCCGACATCAACCGCTGCGACGTGGTGGTCGCCGTGGCGGGACTTGACGCGGCGCTTCCCACCGTGCTCGGAGGCCTCACCATGAAGCCCCTCTTCGCCGTTCCCACGTCGGTGGGCTACGGCATCGCCGACGGCGGGAAGACGGCGCTTCGCAGCATGCTCGCCTCCTGCTCGCCCGGGGTCGCCGTCTTCAACATCGACAACGGCTACGGCGCCGCCTGCGCCGCCGCCCGCACGCTTCGCGCCATCTTCTATCGATAAGGAATTCGCAATGGATCAAAACGCTCTTTTCGGCCGCGACATCCTCACCGTCCGCATTCACGCGGGCTTCAACGCGGCGAGCTTTCTCGCCGGTCTCATGGCGCTCACCGATCAGTCGGGCGGCACGGCCACGCTCTTTCTGCGCCGTCTCTTTCCGACCATTCCCGCGGAAATCCGCTTCGAAGACCGCTACGTCAACGACATCGCGGGCGTGACGGCGAAGATCCTCACCCAGCCCGAACACCCTCACCGTACGCCCGGCGACATCGCGGCGATCTATGCGGAAAGCCGTCTTTCGGACGAAGCCCGCCAGAAGGCCGCCGCCGTCTGGAAGGTGTTGAGCGAAGGGGAAGCGGGCGTGCACGGCATGCCCGTCGAGCACGTCCACTTCCACGAAGTGGGCCGCATGGCGAACGTTCTCGCCGTGGGTCTCATCGCCGAATGGATGACGACCCTTCGTCCCGCCCGTCTGGTCGTGAGCCCCATCCCGCTCGGAGACGGCGCCATTCAGTGCGCCCACGGAACGATCCCCTATCCGGCGCCCGCGCTCTTTTCGATGCTCGACGGCGTCCCGGTGCGCGCCTGGGCGGGCGAAGGCGAAGCCGTGACCCCCACGGGGCTGGCGGTCCTCAAGGGCCTCGGCGCCGAATTCGGCGGCTGGCCCGCCATGACGATCACGAAGCGCGCGACGGTCTTTACCGACAAGTACTTCGAAAACGTCCCCAACGGCGCCCTCTTCGCGCTCGGCACCCCCTACCGCTTCGAGGACGTGCCGTGACGGCGGAACTTCCCGCCGCGCTCGTCGACGCCCTCCGAAGCGCCTCGCGCTCGGGCGAGATCGCGATCGCTTATTCCGGAGGGCTCGACAGCCGCTTTCTCGCCTTCTCGGCGAAGAAAACGGGCCTCACGCCCCTTCTCTACCACGTGACGGGCCCGCACGTCGCGCCCGCCGAATCGGAGAGCGCGCTCTCGCACGCCCGGGAAATGGGTTTCCCGGTCACGGTCGTTCCCTTCGATCCGAGCGTCCTTGATTTGGCCCGAGCGGGACGCGCGCGCTGCTACGTCTGCAAGAAAGCGCTCTTTTCGGCCGTTCTCGCGAAACTCCGGGAAGACCGTCCGGATCTGCCGCTTTGCGACGGCATGAACGCGTCCGACCTCACGGTCTATCGGCCCGGTCGCCGCGCCCTCGAAGAGCTCGGCGTTCTCTCGCCCCTGGCCGAGGCCCGCATCGCGAAGGCCGACATCCGCCGCATCGGCGCGGCAATCGGCCTTCCCGCCCCCGATCAGGCGGCGCGCCCCTGCCTTTTGACGCGCTTTCCCTACGGCGTCACTCCCCCGCGCGAAGCCCTCGACACGGTGGCCGAGGTCGAGGCTTTTCTTGAAACCCTCCCCGACGCCGCGGGGCTACGCTATCGCCTGCGCTATCCGGCGGGACGACCCGAACTGCACTGGGAGAAAAGCGACGCCCTGACGGAAGAAAGACTCGGGCGCATCGCGCTCGCGCTCTTCAAAGCCTTCCCCGACGCGCTCAAGGGGCTCACGATGCGGACCTTCGAGACGCTTTCGGGCTACTACGACCGCCCGAACTCCTGAGCTGAGCCGCCTCAATACGGACAAGGCCCGAACGAGCACCACACGCTCTTTCGGGCCTTTCGTTAGGGCGTCAATGAGTCGGACGACCTTATTCTTCGGTCACCGCTTCTTCGACCGGCGTTTCACCGCCCGTATCGCGGAAGAAGCGCAAAACGGCCTTCTTCAATTTGCCGTCGTCGCGCTTGCGCAGCGCATTCACGATCTTGGCGAGCCGCTCGGCCACGAGCGCCGCATCCGTCCCGGCGGGAAGTTCAGGCGGCACGAAGAGCGCACCCGCCACGCTTTCGACGATGCGGTTCCCGGACGTGGCGACAAGCTTCGTCCAGAAGTCGCGGAGTTTCTCGGAGGCTTCGCGTTCGTTCGCGGCCCGGGCGACGCCGTCGACGACTTCCTGCAGCTGCGTGAGGACCGTGGGCGTCACGCGTTCGGCCCACTGTTCGGCGCTCGCTTCGAGGAACCAGAGACGCGCGTCCGCGAATTCGTCCGCGCCGCACCCGGCCGTGAGACGATAGTGAAGATCGCCCGCGAGATTCACAGGATCGAAGTCGGTGACAAGCGACCCCGCGCGCTTGACGCGCTTCAGCATGCCGGAGCGGTCGAATTCCTGCAGGGCCTTGCGGATGCGGTAGCGCGTCACGCCGAAACGCTTCGCGAGCTGCTGCTCGGTTTCAAGTTTCTGTCCCTTTTGACGGAAGACTTCCTGCAGATAGGCGCGAAACGCCTCGAGGAAGGCTTCGTCGCTCACTTCCGCCTTGACGGTCGCCCCGTTTTCCACCGGGTCGACCTTCGGGCGAACCGCCTTCACTTTTCGCGCCGCACGGGGCTTTTTCACCGGTACCGGCACGGCCGCAACCGTTTCTTTCGAAGACGTGGTCATGATCTCCTCCTTACGGAAAACAATGCATTTCGCATTGGTTGCAGTATAGTCGACCGACGCTTCTCGCCCCAGTCGATCGAACCCGTAGGAAAAAAGCGGAAGCTCCGCCAGGGAACTTCCGCTTCGTCGATCGGATGGTTGATCAGGGCTTGGGCATCGTCCCGCCCAGGAGCTGCGCACCGCCCGCGTCGGGGTTGCCGCCCATCGGCGTTCCCGCGCCCATCATCCCCATGGGATCCGCCGGAGGCGGCGGGACGGGATCCTGCGGAATTTCCTTGAGGTTCCCGTTGCGAAGCGCCATCTCGATGTTCGAGGTGAGCGTCGCGTAGATTTCGTCTTCGGGCGGCACCATCTGGCGGAAGCGGTTCCAGAGAATCGCCGCCTTGGCGTAGTCGCCCTGATCGAAGGCGACGGCCCCGCCCAAGAGGAGAGACTTCATCTGATAGGGATCGAGCTCGAGCGCCTTGAAGACGTACTCGGCCACCTTTCCGGAGAGATCTCCGTCCTGGGTCGCGACGAGAATGTCGGCGAGCTCTCCGTAGGCGACCGCGTTGTCGGGCTTCAAGCGCACGACGTTTTCGTAGGCGACCACGGCCTGCGCGAGGTTTCCCGTCTGCGCGTAGTGTTCGGCGAGGATTTCCCAGGCCTCGAGGTTGTCGGGCTGCGAGACCACCCCCGCCTCGAGACGCTTCACCGTCTCGAACATGTTGCGCTGACTCTGCATCGCTTCGCGCGTGGCGCGGATTTGTTCCTGCGCCTTCGGGTCGAGCGACGAGTAGTCCCCGTAGTAGAGGTAGAGCCCCGTCGTCGTGGCGGGCACCATCACGGCGATCGCCGCGATGGTCGCCATGAGGAGCGTGTGGCTCTGCGCCTTGGCGGATTCGTCGGGAAGAGCCGTTTCGTCGAGCGTGCGAAGAACGAGTTCGCTTTCGCGCTCGCGGAATTCCTCGTCCGTCATGCGCCCGGCCTTCTTCGCGGCCACCGCGCGGTCGTACTCGTAGCGAAGCGCCTCGACGTTTTCCTCAATGCGCGCCCATTCGCGAACGTTGCCCGCGTCGCTCTTCAAGAGCCGCTGCGCGAGGAGAAGGATCGTCAAAAGGACGAGTACGAGGGCGCAGCCGATAAAGATCCAATGCAGCATTTAGGCCTCCTTCTTCACGGGGTGGAAGGCACCCTCGCGGAAAACGAGTTCGCCCTTGAGGATCGCGAGACCCTGCGCGTACGCCTCTTCGGAGAGCGCCGCGCGGCGGGCGCGCGACTCGGCCTTGCGGCGGCGGTTCAGACGCCACACGGCCCAGAAGGCGACCAGGAAGAAGATCGCCGGACCGCACCAGAGAAGGAAGGTCTTCGCCTTGAAGGGCGGATTGTAGAGAACGTAGTCGCCGTAGCGCTCGACCATGAAGTCGATGATCTCGTCGTCGGTCTTGCCGCTCTTCACCTGCGCCGCGACTTCACGGCGAAGGTCGATCGCAAGCTCCGCATTCGAGTCGGCGATGTTTTCGTTCTGACACACGAGGCACCGCAACTGGCGGCTGATCTCGTAGACGCGCGGGTTTTGCTGCGGATCGAATTCCGCGGGCGCCGCCTGACGCGGCGCCGTGGGGAGACCTTCGAGCGTCGCGGGATCGGCCGAGAGCGCTTCGCCGAGCGTCATGCCGCCGATCGTGCCCGCGGGCGCGGGCGTCGAGGCGGCGGGCGCAGAAGAAGCGCCCGTGTCGGCCGCCGAAGCGGGACCGGCGGCAAGGCCCGCCGCGAGGACGAGGCCCAAAACGAGGGGAAGAGTCTTACGCATGCTTGCCTCCTTCACGCCCGGCGCTGCGGTAGCGGCGGTCGCCCGCCGCAAAAAGGCCGCCCACGCTCATGAGCACGGTGCCGATCCAGATCCACAAAACGAAGGGCTTCACGTAGGCGCGCATCACCCAGCCGTTGCCGTCGGGGGTCGGCGTCGCCATGGAAACGTACAGGTCTTCGTGGAAGCGGTGCAGAATCGAGGCTTCCGTCATCGTCATGTTTTCCACGCTGTCGTAGTTGCGCTTTTCAGGCTCGAGCGTCACGAGTTCCTTGGCGTCGCCGTCGAAGATCGTGATTGACCCCACGGCCGCCTGATAGTTGGGACCGCGCTCTTCGGACCAGCCGTTGTAGCGGAAGGTCACGTCGCGCACCGTGACGACGTCGCCCGGATACATCGTGACGTTTCGTTCGACCTGATAGCAGCTCACCATCACGGCGCCGAAGATCGTCATCGCGACGCCGACGTGCGCAATCTGCATGCCCCACCAGGGCAACGCTTCCTTGAGGGTCGAGCGGCCCTGACGGCGCGCCACGGCGGCGCGGCGCCACCAGGCGGCGACGGCGCCCGTCAGAATCCAGACGGCGAGGAAAGAGCCCGCGGCCGCGGGCCACTTCCATTCACCCATGAGGAAGGGAATCGCAACGCCCGCAACGAGCGAAACGACGAAGGGAACGGCCATTTCGCGCACGAGCGCGCCGCTCTTTTGCGTCTTCCAGTTCGCAAGGGCCCCCGGCGCAAGGAAGAGCGCCATCGGGATCATGATCCAACCGAAGACCATGTCGAAGTAGGGCGCCCCCACCGAAATCTTCGAGCCGTTCAGAGCGTCGATGAAGAGCGGATAGAGCGTCCCCAGAAGGATCGAGCCCATCGCGACGAGGAGAACCACGTTGTTCGAAAGGAGCGCGCTCTCGCGCGAGAGCCACGAGTAGCTCCCCGTCTGTCCGACCGACGATCCCCTCCAGGCAAAGAGCAGGAAGGAGAACCCGATCACGAGGACGAGGAAGACGAGAATGAAGATCCCGCGCTGCGGATCGCTCGCGAACGCGTGCACCGACGTGAGCACGCCCGAGCGCACGAGGAAGGTCCCGAGCAGCGAAAGCGAGAAGGTCAAAATCGCAAGGAACACCGTCCAGATCTTGAAGAGACCGCGCTTTTCCGTGACGGCGAGCGAGTGCATCAGGGCCGTGCCCGTGAGCCACGGCATGAGGGAGGAATTTTCCACCGGGTCCCAGGCCCACCAGCCGCCCCAGCCGAGTTCGTAGTAGGACCAGTAGGAGCCGAGACTGATGCCGAGCGTCAGGAGCACCCAGCTCGCCGTCGTCCACGGACGCATCCAGCGCGCCCAGGCGACGTCGAGGCGTCCGCCCATGAGGGCCGCCACCGCGAAGGCGAAGGGGACCGCAAAGCCCACGTACCCAAGATAGAGGAGCGGCGGATGGAAGATCATCCCCGGGTCCTGCAGGAGGGGATTGAGGTCCGCCCCCTCGGCCGCTTCCGGGAAGAGACGCAAGAAGGGATTCGAAGTGAGCAGAATGAAAAGAAAGAGCCCGAAGGCGATGAGCGAGAGCGTACCCAAAATGCGCGCGAGCACCTTTTCGGGGAGACGCCGCGCCGAGAGCGCCACGGCGAACATCCACCAACAGAGCGTCGTCACCCAAAAGAGAATCGAGCCCTCGTGCGAGCCCCAGACGGCGGCGAGTTTGTAGTACCAGGGCAGCGCCGAATTACTGTTGCGCGCGACGTTCAGGATCGTGAAGTCGCTCGTCACGAAACCGTAGGCAAGCGAGCCGATCGCCACCGTGGCGCAGAGCGCGAGAATGAAGGCGCTCGCCGTACCCGTGCGCATCCAACCGCGGATGTCCCAGGCGGCGCCCGCCAGAGGCAGAAAGGCGCCGAGGGCACTCACGACGAGCGCGAGGATCAGAGCGAAATGACCGATTTCAGCAGTCACGGAGATTTCCTCCCGATGGTTGCAGTCGCTTCTCCCGAGGGGAGAAGCCTCCCAAAAACGACTCGGTGCGGATCAGTACATTCGAAAAGCGCCGCCCGAAAGAATTTCGAGAGCGGCGCTTCCTGTCCGTATGTCGTTTCGGAGGGCGCTTCGGGCACCCTCCTTTTCTGAAGTCGGACGATTACTTGGCGTCCTTGATGTCGGCGCCGAGGACCTGTTCGTGGATGAAGGCCTTGACGTGGCGCTGCATGAGGATGTGGCGCAGTTCCATCTTGCGGTCTTCATACTTCGGGAAGAGCTGGGCCTTGCGGGTGTCTTCCACCTTGATGACGTGGTAGCCGGCCGGGCTCTGCACCGGGGTCTTGGCCATTTCGCCCTTCTTGAGGCCGGCGATGGCCGTGCTCAGACCGCCCGTGTAGACGGAGGGAGACTGCCAGTCGAGGATGCCGCCGACGTCCTTGGAACCTTCGTCAAGCGTCTTTTCCGCGGCGAGCTTCGCAAAGGAGGCGCCCTTGTTGATCTGGTCGATCAGATCCTTGGCTTCGGCTTCCGTCTTCACGAGGATGTGGCGGACGCGGACTTCCGTGTCGCCCCAACGCTGGGCTTCCTTGTCGTATTCGGCCTTGATCGTTTCTTCCTTGACGGGATTGTCCTTCAGGAACTTGTTGACGGCCTGCTGCATGAGGATCATGTCGGTGGCGCGGGCGATCTGTTCCTGAACGGCCGGATCCTTGTCAAGACCCTGCTGGCGGGCATAGCGGCCCATGACCTTCGTTTCGATGATCATGTCCTTGACCTGCTCTTCAATGGAGCTGTCCATCATGGCCTGATGGGGGTTCCCCGAGTTGGCGAGCACTTCCGTGGCGACGGCTTCCTGCTGAGCCTTGGTCACGAGTTCGCCGTTGACCGTGAAGTCCTTGAATTCGGCCATGGCGGTGCCCGCGGCGAGAGCGAGGGCGAGGGCGGCGGCAATCGAAGTCTTGATCATTTTGTGGTTACCTGTCTTCTTTTGTGGGGTACGAATGGTTGTTTGAGGTCGCGTTCAACCTCCATGGAAACGGTTTATATCACGCAAAAATTGCGCCAACCTTACCGCTCTTTTTAGGGAGATTCTCTCTTCAAAGCGGTCGTCTTCCGCCCCTCTTTCCCTCTCGCCGCGCCCCGTACGCACCCCGCAAAAGAAAGCGGACCGCCTCCCCGAAAAGGAAGCGGTCCGCCCGAAGCGAAGCGTGTCGCCCGTCAGTCCCTGCGTCGGATGAGCGTCACGAACCAGTGGCGCTCCCCTTCGTCGGATTCACTTTGTTCGACCAGGACGTGTCCCGTCTGTTCGCAGAAGTCCCGCAGATCCGCGAGGCTGTGCCGGTCGGTCGAGCGCACCCGAAGGAGCGCGCCCGGCGCGAGGCCGGCCAACGCCTTCTTGGCTTTGAGGACCGGCATCGGACAGACGAGGTCCGGCAGGGAAAGTTCCGTGACGTCGGTCGACATCAGAGCTTCCCCGCCACCCAGACGCGGACGCTCGCGAGCATTTCGTCGACCTTCGTGGCGTCGCTGCCGCCCGCCATGGCGAGGTCGGGCTTGCCGCCGCCCTTGCCGCCCACCTGGGCCGCCGCAAAGTTGACGAGTTCACCCGCCTTGACGATGCCGGTGAGATCCTTCGTGACGCCGGCGCAGAGCTGCACGCGTCCGTCGGCGTTGACCGAGGCGAGAAGCGCGACGGCGCTGCCGAGCTTGTCCTTGATCTTGTCCATCGTTTCGCGAAGGGCCTTGGCGTCGGCGCCGTCCATGCGCGCGGCGAGAAGCTTCACGCCCGCTACGTCGACGGCCTGTTCGACGAGCGTGTCGCCCATGCGGGCGGCCACGCGGCTCTTCAACTGTTCAAGGGCCTTTTCCATCGTCTTCATGGTTTCCGTCAGATCGTCGATCTTTTCGGGAAGTTCATAGACGGGGGCCTTGAATCGAGCGGCGCATTCGGCGAGGAGCTTGGCGTTTTCCTGCATCGCGCGCACGGCGTTCATGCCCGTTACGGCTTCGATGCGGCGCACGCCCGCGGCGATGCCGCTTTCGCTCACGATCTTGAAGGAGCCGATGTCGCCCGTGCGCGCGACGTGCGTGCCGCCGCAGAATTCGCAGGACGTGCCGATGTTGAGGACGCGCACGACTTCGCCGTACTTTTCGCCGAAGAGCATGACGGCGCCCGTCTGCTTGGCTTCGTCGATCGGCATGACGCGGGCGGTCGTTTCCGTGTTCGCGAGGATTTCCTCGTTGACGAGGTTTTCGACGCGGCGGATTTCGGCGGCCGTGAGCGGATGCGGATGCGAGAAGTCAAAGCGCGTCGATTCGGACGAAACGAGCGAACCCTTCTGCGCGACATGATCGCCCAAGACCTTGCGAAGCGCCTTGTGCATCAGGTGCGTGACCGAGTGGTTGCGCATGATGGCGCGGCGGCGGTCTTCGTTGACGGAGAGCGTGAAGACATCGCCCGTCTTGACGGAGCCTTCCGCGACGTGGCAGTGCTGACCGAAGACGTCGGCCTTCACCTTGAAGGTGTCGAGCACGCACAGAAGCGACGTGTCGTTGCGGCATTCGCCCGTGTCGCCCACCTGACCGCCCGATTCGGCGTAGAAGGGGGTCTTGTCGAATACGACGACGCAGTCTTCGCCGGCCTGGGCTTCGCCCTTTTCTTCACCGCCCACGTAGACGGCGAGCACCTTGGCGCCCTCTTCCTTGAGGGTGTCGTAGCCCGTGAAGGTCGTGGCGGGGCCTTCGTAGGTGAGGCCCGCGGCCATCTTGAACTTGGCCGAGGCGCGGGCGGCGGCGCGCTGGCGTTCCATCGCGTCTTCAAAGCCCTGCAGGTCGATCTTGAGACCGCGTTCGCGGCAGACGTCGCCCGTCAGGTCGGCGGGGAAGCCGTAGGTGTCGTGGAGCTTGAAGACCACTTCGCCGTCGAGCACGCCGTCTTCGGTCTTGGCAATGGCCTCTTCGAGGATTTCCATGCCCTTCGAGATCGTCTGGAAGAAGCGGCGTTCTTCGTCTTCGATCACCTGCGCGATGCGCGGGTTCTTGAGTTCGGGATAGGCTTCGCCCATTTCGGCGACGAGCGCGTCGACGAGCTTGTAGAAGAACGGAGCGCGGGCGCCGAGCTTGTAGCCGTGGCGAATGGCGCGGCGGCAGATGCGGCGCAGCACGTAGGCGCGGCCTTCGTTGCCCGGAACGATGCCGTCGGCCACCGAGAAGGCGCAGGCGCGGATGTGGTCGGCGATCACCTTGAGGGAAGGCGTGCCGTCTTCGACCGGGACTTCCGAGACGCTCTGCACCGCGGCCTTGGCGGCGGCGAGAAGGTTCTGAAAGAGGTCGATGTCGTAGTTCGTGTGAACGCCCTGCAGAACCGCGGCGATGCGTTCGAGCCCCATGCCCGTGTCGATCGAGGGCTTCGGAAGCTTGTGCATCACGCCCTTTTCATCGCGGTAGAACTGCATGAAGACGAGGTTCCAGATTTCGATGTAGCGGTCGCCGTCTTCATCGGGGCTCCCCGGAGGGCCGCCCTGCACTTTTTCGCCGTGGTCGTAAAAGATTTCCGAGCACGGACCGCAGGGACCCGTGTCGCCCATCATCCAGAAGTTGTCGGACATGTAGCGCGCGCCCTTGTTGTCGCCGATGCGCACGATGCGTTCGGCCGGCACGCCCACTTCCTTGTTCCAGATGTCATAGGCTTCGTCGTCTTCGGCGTAGACCGTCACCCAGAGCTTTTCGGGCGGCAGGTGGAAGTGCTGCGTGAGAAGCTCCCAGGCGTAACCGATCGCCTCGCGCTTGAAGTAGTCGCCGAACGAGAAGTTCCCGAGCATTTCGAAGAACGTGTGGTGACGAGCGGTGTATCCGACGTTGTCGAGGTCGTTGTGCTTGCCGCCCGCGCGGATGCACTTCTGCGAGGTCGTGGCGCGGGTGTAGGGACGCTTGTCGAAACCGAGGAAGACGTCCTTGAACTGGTTCATCCCGGCGTTCGTGAAGAGAAGCGTCGGGTCGTTGCCCGGCACCACCGGGCTCGAGTGGACGATCGTGTGCCCCTTGCTCTTGTAGAACTCAAGGAAGGTGCGTCGAATGTCTGCAACTTTCATGAAATAAATCCTTTGGTTTGGACTCGGCCTGCGAGAAGCGAAGAAGGGGCTTCGCACCGGTGGGGTCGGGGCCGAATCTCCGAGTCATCCGTCGGGGCCCCGCAGGGACCTCGGCGGATGACGTTCCACCACGAAAAGGCGGACCTAAAGTTTGTTATTTTAGGAGCATCCGCCCGCGATGGGGTGGCGATTCGAGAAAAAAACGCCCCGAGCGGGCCGCAGAAACCCAAACGGGTCCGCCCCCTCTGCGGAGGATCGGACCCGTTTCTCGGAATCAAAGCGGAATCAACGGAGCGCATCCTTCAGGGCGGAACGGAAGGCGTCGCTCGTCACCGTCGCGCCCGAAACCGTATCCACCTCTCCGTTCGTGCGCACGGCTTCGTCGGGAAGTTTTTCGAGAGCCTTCGTCCCGATTCCCGGCGTCTCGTTCGCTTCGATTACGCGCACGGCCGAAATGCGGCCGTCCTTCATCGTCACGCCGAGCACCACGTCGCCGCCCATGCCGCGGGCGCGTCCAACCTTTTCCCCCGAACGAATCGACGGCGCGTTCGTCTTGAGAGAAGCGGGACGGAAGGCCGGTCCCTTCAGAACGCTTTCCTGCGTCACGTCGCTCTTCATCTTGGCGGCCGAAGCGCCGGCGATCCGACCAAAAATAAGCGACTCGCCGATGTTGCCCGTACCGTTGTACTTGTTCGAGAAGATCGACCCGAGTTCACCCGCACTGAAGAGATGAGGAATACGACTGCCGTCTCGGTGCAGCACCGCTGCCGTCTCGTCCTTTTCGGGTCCGCCCTGCGTATTCGTGTAGGTCGGCACCACTTCAACCGCATAGAAGGGCGCTTTGAGGAGAGGTTTGAGGAATTTGGCGGGACGACCGAACTCTTCATCCACGCCGTTCCGGCAGAACGCATTGTAACGATCGATCTGTTTTGCCAGCCCCGCAGGATCCACCCCGATGAGCTTTGCGAGTTCTTCCACCGTTTCGGCTTTCTTCACGAGACCCGCCTCGATTTCCTTGACCGCACCCTCGCTCCAGGAGCCATAAATACGCGAGGCCGTGCGGGCTTCGTCGTCAAAAATCATATAAGCGGGGTCGGGCATCTGCAGATGCCGATAGTCGTTGTGATAGTGGATTCGGCCGTGCTTAGTCTTCTCGGTCTCGTTCCAGAAACGCTTGCCGTCCGCGCCCACCATGATCACGTTGTAGCGCGTAAAGGCAGGGCCGCCCCAGGACGAATCCTTCGGTCCGGCCGTCATGTAGCCGAACGAAATCCCCGTTTCGGGATTGAGCACGTTGGGGTCGGGTCCGTTGTTATTCGCAAGATTCACCATGCGCGCGTCGACATCCATCGCCATGACGATGCCGTCTCCCGTATTGAATCGAGCCCCTTTGGCGTAGGCGACGGGCGTGTTGGCGAAGTTTCGGAACATGTCGGGATTGTTTTCATACCCGCCCGTGGCAAGAACGACGCCGTTTTTGGCGCGGATGTTGACGGACTTTCCTTCCACGGTGGCCACGACGCCGTGCACGATGCCCGTGTCGCGGTCCTGCAGAAGCTTCACGGCGGGCGCTTCGTACCAAACCTCGATATGGTCGGCACGCTTGGCAACGTTTTGTTGAATCAGACCGTAAAGACGACCGTCACCGCCCGGCGCCTTCACAATCGTCAGACCGATTGCCGCGGCTCCCGGGTACTCCGGATATTCCGCGTAGTAGCCTTTGTGCGGATTTTCGGCACCGAGAAACTTCAGATATTCCACCTGCTTTTTCGCCTCGGCAATAAAGGCCTTGTAGACTTCGTCGCTCGGATTCGTGCTTTTTCCGCGCATCAACTGGAAATAGCGAAGAATTTCCTCGTCGCTCGCCTTCGTGTCGTCGATCCACATCGCCTGTTGAGCGGCATAGCGGCTGTTGCCGCCTTCCTGTCCCTTGGGCGCTTTTTCAAGAAGCAGAACCTTGGCGCCCGCATCCGCGGCGGCAATCGCCGCCGAACCGCCGGCAAAACCATATCCCGCCACCACGACGTCGAATTCCGCATCCCAACGAATCGTCTGCAGGTACGGGGCCTTTTGCACCACAGCCGAATCGACCGGTGCGGCCTCCACTCCCTCCACGCCAATCAGACACAGAGGAAGCATCGCCAGAGCAAGTCCCGACAGTCGGAATAGTTTCATGAGCATCTCCTTTTTCTCTTTCCTAAAAAATCGAAAAGACTTAGCATGAGAGAAAAATCAGCTTTCTCTCATTTGCCCCTTAGACTAAAGAAGATTCAGACCAAAATCTTTCACGAATCTGCGGTATTCTCCGAAGCCTGTTTTCGGAAATTACGAAAACATTCACGGGATAACACCAATGTTCCACTTCGATGACAAGGACCTCAGGCTAGTGTTGGCAATCGACCGATGCGGCAACATCAGCGAAGCGGCACGATCCGTTCACCTGGCCGTAAGCTCCGCGAGCGCGCGGCTCACCGAACTGGAGTCGCGCCTGGACGTGCGTCTTTTCGAACGCCGCTCGCACGGCGTGCGCACCGCACCGGCCGGAGAAGTTTTCGTTCGGCACGCCCGGAAAATGATTCTTGAGGCCGAAGCGCTCGTATCCGACACAGAACGCTTTCGACGCTCTCAAACGACGCTGCGCGTCGCATCCAACGTCAATGCATTGGCGAGCTTTCTGCCGGGCGATATCGGACGTTTTATGACGATGCATCCGGCCCTTTCCGTGACGCTCACGCATTTCTCGCGAGCATCCGAACTACTTGCGCACGTCGCCCTCGGCGAATCGGACATAGGCGTCACGGCTTTTTCGGGCGACTTTGCCGGTCTTCGATTTTTCCCTTACGACACGGACCGTCTGACCATTCTTTGTCCGATCGACCACCCGCTCACGAAATTGCACCGTCCCGTCCGCTTTATCGAAGCGCTTGAGTACGAGTACATCGGACTCACTTCAGACTTTGCACTCGAAAGAGTCGTAGAGGAAAAAGCGGCCGAAGCCGGACTCACCCCGCGCATTCGCATGCGCGTAGGTTTTTACGCCACCGCCCGTCTCCTAGTGACGACGGGCGTGGGCTTCACCATTCAGCCGGCGGGCTGCGTACCCGCCGATTTCTCGGGCGCCATGCTCGAACTCGACGAAACCTGGTCCCTTCGGGAACTCAAGCTTTGCGTTCGGAAAGAGACGCTTCGAGCCAAACCCGAGGTTGGTCTTCTCATCGAATCGCTGAAAGAAAATTCCTCCGAACGTCAAAATCGTAGGAACTAGCAAGAAGAGTAATCGTTATCGGTTCCTTCCCGGCCCGCACGTCACAAAAAAGGGTGCCGACCCGCGGCCGACACCCTTTTTGCCATTTGAGAAACGCCTTCTTCTTACGCGATGCGGGAGTAACCGCCCGCACGGGTGGATTCGCGCAGATAGCGGTCAAAGTGCATCGCCACGGCGCGCACGAAGATCTTGCCCTTGGCGCTCACGACGAGGCGTTCGGGCGTGAGTTCGACGAGTTCGTGACGCACGTACGGCTTCATCTTGCCGAGTTCATAGGCGAAGACGTCCTTGAAGACGATGCCGAAGCGGTCTTCCACGTCCTTGAAGTCGAGTTCGAAGTTGCACATGATCTGCATGATCACGTAGCGGCGCATCGCGTCGTCTTCGTTGAGGAGATACCCGCGGTTCGTCGCCAGGCGCCCCTCGCGGATGGCGGCGTAGTAGTCGTCGAGTTCACGCGGATTGCAGGCGTATACATTGCCGATCTTCGAGATACTCGAGACGCCGAGGGCGACCATGTCGCAGTCGGCCATCGTGGAGTAGCCCTGGAAGTTGCGCTGCAGCGTACCGTTCTTCTGCGCGATCGAAAGTTCGTCCGTTTCCTTGGCGAAATGGTCCATCCCGATGTAGCGGTAGCCGTTGGCGGTGAGGCGCTTGATGGCGTCAAACATGATGTTCACCTTTTCGACCGTGTCGGGAAGGTCCGCGGGAAGGATTCGGCGCTGGGCCTTGAAGTGGTTCGGCAGGTGCGCGTAATGGTAGAGCGCGATTCGGTCGGGCGAGAGCTCGAGCACCTTGTCGATCGTTTCCGCAAACGTCGCGCGCGTCTGCTTGGGCAAACCGTAGATCAAGTCCATGTTGACGGACTCGAAGCCTTCGGCGCGGGCGGCGTCGATCGTCGCCTTCGTCATTTCGAAGGGCTGAATGCGGTTGATCGCCTTCTGGACGTCGGCGTTGAAGTCCTGCACGCCGCAGGACATGCGGTTGAGCCCCACCTTGCGCAGCATCGCCACCTTTTCCGGAGGACAGGTGCGCGGGTCGACTTCGATCGAGAATTCCCCCTTCTCGGCGAGCGGGAAGACCTTCGTGATCACCTCCATCATGTGCGCGAACTCGTCGTTCGTAAGATAGGTGGGGGTGCCGCCGCCGAAGTGGAGCTGCTTCAATTCCATGCTGCCCGTGATGACTTCCTTCACGAGCTCGGCTTCCTTGCCGATCGTTTCGATGTACTCGGCGCTCTTCGAATGATCGCGCGTCACGATCTTGTTGCAGCCGCAGTAATAGCAGACGTCGTTGCAGAAGGGAACGTGCACGTAGAGCGAAAGATCGGCGGGTTCCTTTTCGTCCTTGCGGCCCGCGAGCGCACGCTTGTAGTCTTCGACCCCGAAGCCAGCGTGGAAGCGGTCGGCCGTCGGGTAGGAGGTGTATCGAGGCGCAGGCACATCAAATTTGCGCAGCAAATCCATTTCGGGCAGTTCCACGCCGCTCGTTTCGGGGTTCGTCATAGTGGGGTTCCTTGACTAGAAAGCCTGTTTTCTTGATATGATAATTCGCAAGGCGGAAATCGTTGATTCCGATCAATGAAATCAAAACAAAACCGTGTCGCCCGACGAAAGTCGGGCGTCCGCCCCGTCTTTGCGTTTCCGGCCATTGTATCGGCGGAAGATTACACGGACATTATTCGGAAAAGCGCTCCCGCCGAGTCGCCGCTCCCCTGATTCTGAGCCCCAAACTTCCAAAGAAAATGAACGTCGTCAACATGTCTTCCCTCCGGGTTGCCTGTTCGAACTGCAACCTGAAAGAATCCTGTCTTCCGAGCGGTCTTTCCCTTCGCGACGTCGAAGCGCTCGACGATCTCGTCGTCACGCGCCGCCGCGTCAAGCGCGGCGAAGTGCTCTACCACGCGGGCGACCGCTTTCAGGCGCTCTACGCCGTGCGGCTCGGCTTTCTCAAGGGCACCGTCATGTCTTCGGACGGGCGCGAACAGGTGACGAACTTCTTCATGGCGGGCGAATGGATCGGGATGGACGGCATCGCCAACGGCGTGCATTCCTGCGACGTGACCTGTCTCGAAGACACGGACGTGTGCGTCATTCCCTACGAGCGCATCCAGGCGATGAGCATGCAGGTGCCCGCCATGGGACTGCACTTTCACAAAATTCTCTCGCACGAAATCGTGCGTCAGCACGGCGTCATGCTTCTTCTGGGCTCCATGCACGCCGAAGAGCGTCTCGCCGCGTTCCTTCTCACGCTTGCGCATCGCTTTGAAGAGCGCGGCTATTCGCGCAGCGAATTCGTGCTCCGCATGACGCGCGCCGAAATCGGTTCCTACCTCGGGCTCAAGCTTGAAACCGTGAGCCGCGTTCTCTCGCGCTTTCATCACGACGGCTGCATCGAGGTCAATCAGAAGCACGTCCGCATCTTCGACCCCGAGGCGCTTCGCGCGATCGTTTCGGGCACGGCCGAAAACGACCGCGGCACGATCATGATCACGCAGTTGGCCGAACTCCATTCGCTCGGCATCGAAAACAACAAGCGCGAAGGCGCCCAACCCGCGCAGCACGGAGAAGAAACCGGCAACTACGATCTTCGCCGCCTCTTTGAAGAGCGCATGCGCCTCAAGAGAATGCGTCCGATCACGGACGAAGGCGCGTGGCTTGCGGCCCACCGCGTCGACAATCCCCACGATCCGCACCACTGACCGAATCCCCAAGGGCGCCGAATCATTCGCGGCGCCCTTTCCTTATCGGATCGTCCGCGTCAGGAAAAGCGGAAAGAAGAGAGAAATATCCGGAACTTCAATCCCGTCGCATACGGGACCGGCGACGAAGAAATCGTCGGCCATCGGGTCGCCGCCCGCTCAAACGGACACAAAAAAGGGGGCGCTCCCAAAGCCGTCAATGACTCGGGCGGCGTCCCCTTCGTCGTTGTCGAACGACCGTCGAAGCGTCAGAGGTGGGGGCGAACGAGATCGAGCCGATCGGTGCAGAAGCCGTCGACGCCCCAGCGCAGAATCTCCTGCGCCCGCGCAGGATCGTTCACCGTGTAGCAGAACATCCAGTAGCCGAGGTCCTTGACTTCCTCGACGAACTCCTTCGTGATGCGGCGGTGGTTGCAGTGAAGCGCCACGCAGCGAAGTTCCTTCAGAACCTCGCGCCAGTCCCCGGGAATTTCGTCGCAGAGGAATCCGCGCGGAATGTCGGGTGCGGTTTCCAGCGCGCCGCGAAGCGCGTCGCGCTTAAAGGACGAAAAGAGCGGCGCCGCGGCCGAGACGTTTCCCATGCGGTCGCCTTCGGGGCGCACGACATCGGCGTAGAGTTCCTTCGTCAAGGCGCCCACCACGCGGCCCGTTTCCAGTTCATGCCCCTTGGCGGGCTTGATTTCAATGTTGAGCCAAACGCCGTTGGCGCGGCACCAGCGCACGGCCTGCTCGAACCCGGCGGGCGCAACGCCGCAGTACTGCGGACCGTACCAACTGCCCGCATCGAGGGCACGGACTTCGAGCGACGTGAGTTCCGGGACGCTGCGACAGTCGTTCAGAATCGTGCGTCCGAACTTTTCGTCGTGCATCAGGACGGGCACGCCGTCCTTGGCGAGCATCGCGTCGGTTTCAAAGGCGCGGAATCCCCAGCGAAGGCCCGCACGGAAGCCTTCGAGCGTGTTTTCGGGGGCCATCGTGCCCGCACCGCGGTGCGCCGTCACGCGCGCGAAAGGCCAGGCTTGTTTCGTATCGGTCATATCGACCTCCTTGCAATCGAATCCGCTCATCCTACTTCGCGGCGGCGTGGAGCGCAAGAGCCCCGTCGCGTCCGCCCTTATAATGAACGTTTCCCCTCTTTTCGAGACTCGGTCATGCTTTCCCGTCGCGGCATTCTGGCGCTCGGTGCGCTCTCTCTTCTTCCTCTACCCGCACTCGCCGCGCGTCCGCGCGTGCGTTTCGTCGTGCCGCACCCCGCGGGCGGTCCGCTCGACCTTACGACGCGGCTCATCGCCGACGCCGTGGGAACGAAGTTTGAGAAGGCCCTTGTCGAAAACCGTCCCGGTGCGGGCGGAACGATCGGAATGCGCCGCGTAGCCCGCGCCAAAGGACGCGACCTGCAGTTTGTCGTCGGAAGCGTCGCGACGCTCGCCGTGAATCCGCACCTATTTGCCGACACGGGCTACGACGTGAAGCAAGACTTTCGACCGCTTCGCCTCGTCGCCTCGATGCCGAACGTCCTCGTCGTGCGTCCGGATTTTCTGAAGGAAACGGGCGTACGGGACTTCCGGAGTTTTCTCGACTGGGCCGAAACCCAAAAGGCGATTCCCTACGCGACGGGGGGCATCGGTTCGGGCGCGCACATGGCTTCCGTTCTTCTTGCCAAGACTTTCGGGCTCGATCTTCTGCACGTACCCTTCCAAGGGGCGGGTCCCGCGCAGCATTCGCTCCTTTCGGGCCGCACGGTCTTTCTCTTCGACAACCTGCAAAACGCCCTCGCACCGATTCTCGCGGGCCAGCTGACGGCGCTCGCCGTCGCGTCGCCCAAGCGATCCCCGCATCTCCCCGACACCCCCACGGTCGCAGAAGTCACGCGAGAGGCCTTCGACATCGGAACCTGGTACGGCATTCTCGGAAATGCCGCCCTGTCGGACGAAGACGCGGCCTTGTGGACGGAGCGCCTTCGCACGGTGCTCGCGGACGAGGCGCTTCGCGCCCGAATAGAGAAGACCGGCGCCGAAGTCGCCGATCTCGAGGGCGAAGACTTCGCACGCTTCATCGAACGGGAATCCGCAAAATACGCCGAAATCGTGCGTTTTTCCGGGGCCAAAGTCGAATGACGGCAAGAACCGAAGCCCGCAAGGACTTTTTTGCGGGACTCTTTTTCACCGCGCTCGGGCTCCTCGGTCTTGCCGGCGCGGCGGACCTCGAATTCGGGAGTCTCGGCGCCATGGGGCCGGGCTTTTTTCCCGCCGTCGTCTCGACGCTTCTGACGCTCACGGGGGCGCTTCTCCTTCTTCGGGGGCTGCTTCGGGGCGGCCTTCGCGTGAAGGGCGAGTCGTTTTCCCCCGGAGCGCCCCTGCTTCTTCTCACGGCGCTCCTTCTCTTCGCCTTTCTTCTTGAACCTCTCGGATTCCTGCCCGCCGCCTTCGCGCTCGTCTTCGTCGGACGGCTCGCCGCGGGCGACGGACGCGTGGGCGAAGCCCTCCTTCTCGCGCTGATCCTCACGGCGCTCGCAGGACTGCTCTTCATCGGGTGGCTCGAGATGCCCGTGCCGCTCTTGGGCGACAGTCTCACGGATTTTTTCTCGGGAGGCGAAGGTGCTTGAGTCGCTTGCGCTCGGTTTTTCGACGGCCCTCACGGTCGCGAACCTCGGCTACGCCGCGGCGGGCGTTCTCTTCGGGACGCTCGTTGGGGTCCTGCCCGGACTCGGCCCCGTGGCGACCATCGCCATGCTCCTTCCCTTCACCTACGCGCTCGAACCCGCGAGCGCCGTCATCATGCTCGCGGGGATCTACTACGGCGCCCAGTACGGCGGAAGCACCACGGCGATCCTGCTGAATCTTCCCGGCGAAGCGAGCGCCGTCGTCACCTGTCTCGACGGCCACCGTCTCGCGCGGGCGGGCCGCGCCGCGACGGCCCTCTCCACCGCCGCGGTCGCGAGCTTTCTCGGAGGCACCCTCGCAACCGCCGCGCTCGCCTTCTTTGCGCCGCTTTTGGCCGAAGCCGCCTTTATGCTCGGCCCCGCCGACTACTGCGCCCTCATGATCCTCGGCCTCACGGGCGCGATGGTGCTCGCCCAGGGGAGTCTCCTTCGGGCCTTCGCGATGACGCTCGCCGGCCTGCTCGCGGGTCTCGTCGGTACGGACCTGCAGACGGGGGCGCTTCGCTACACCTTCGGGAGTCTCTCGCTCCAGGAAGGACTCGACTTCGCGGTCCTCTCGATGGGGATCTACGGCGTCGCCGACATCATCGTGAACGTGGCCCACCCCGAAGGACGCGGCAACGTCGCACCGAGAGCCGGATCGCTTTGGCCCCGCCGTAAAGAGCTGCGTCCCGTCACGGGGGCGGCGCTTCGCGGGACCGTCCTCGGGACCGTGCTCGGCGCTTTGCCGGGCGGCGGCGCGCTTCTTTCCGCCTTCGCGAGCTATACGCTCGAAAAGAAGTTCCCCAAGGGCGCCAGCGAAGTGCCCGTGGGCGAAGGAAACCTTCGGGGTGTCGCCGGCCCCGAAGCCGCGAACAACGCGGGCGCGCAGACGAGCTTCATTCCGCTCCTCACGCTCGGCATTCCCCCGAACGCCGTCATGGCGATGATGGCGGGCGCGCTCATGCTCCACGACATGGCGCCGGGCCCGGCCTTCCTCACGGATCACCCGGACCTCTTCTGGGGACTCGTCGCGTCGATGTGGATCGGAAACGTCCTCCTGCTCTTTTTGAACCTGCCGCTTGCGGGTCTCTGGGCGTCGCTTCTCAAAATCCCCTATCGTCTGCTTTTCCCCGCAATTCTGCTCTTTTGCGCGGCGGGCGTCCTGAGCCTCGCCTTCGAACCCGCGGACGTTCTTGCGCTCGCGCTCTTCGGACTCCTCGGTCTCTTCTTTGCGAAGACGGGTTGCGAAGGAGCGCCCTTTTTGCTCGGATTCCTGCTCGGGCCCCTCTTTGAAGAGCATCTTCGGCGCGCGCTTCTCCTCTCGCACGGCGATTTCTCGGTCTTTCTCACGTCGCCCGTAAGCGCCGCGGCCTTGGCGGCGACCGTTTTGCTTCTCGCCGCGCTTCTCGGTCCCAACGTGCGGCGCAAGCGCGACGAAGCCTTCGGCGAGTGACCGAAGGCTTCGAAGGGAATGGTGTGAATCGGCGCTTTCGGATTACTTGGGGAGAATGCGCACTTCCATGCCGACGCGCATCGTGAGCGTGCTCTCGCCCGCCGAAACGGCCGGCGCGGGGACGGCGCTCTTCATCATGACGGCGTCGTTGGCGACGCGCGGCGCCGCGTAGTAGCGGATCGGGGCGCTCGGGGCGTCGCCGATCGTGAGCGCAATCACCTGGCACGAGTCGTCGGTGAGTTCAAAGTTCTTCGCGATCACGCCCGCGCGGCGCTTGGCGTCGTTGAGGGCCGCATCGAGCAATTCCGTTTCGGCCGCCTTTTTCGACGCTTCCGACACGCGGAAGGTGATGCCGTCGTACTGCATCGTCTCGGCCGCGCCCTTCATGACGTCGCTCACCTTCGTGACGTCGCGCACGGTGACGCGGATCGTCTGCCGGGCGCTCCAGCCGCCGATCATCGAGGCTTCGCCCTCGCGGGCCCGCGTGTAGACGGGCCAGGTCGAAAAGTCCGACGTTTCGACGACAACCGTGTTCTTGTCCCACTTCGCGAGCGCTTCGAGGCCCTTGTTGCCGGCCGTCACCACTTCCTCGGTCACGGCCTCGGGCGTCGCCGCGCGGCGCTCGACCGTGAAGGTGATGAGGGCTTCGTCGTTCGCCACCGTTTTCGTGGCCTCGCCCGAAAGCGTCACGACCACGCCCTGCGGCTGCAGTTGCGGAGCGGCGTGCAGCGTGAGCGGCACGGCAAGAGAGAAAAGGAGAATCGGCAGGGCGGTGCGTCGCATCTTGACATTCCTTCTGACGGTTGAACGGGCGGGAAACGCCCGCCAAAGAGCGCTTCCGTTTCCTTCATCCTAGCCCCTTTTTCCCAAAACAATGTTTTTTGCAGATCAAGGAATGTTGCCAAATGCATCCCCGCGGCTACAGTCGCTAGGACATCAGGCTAGGCGGAACACCCTAGTTCAATAGCGATGGCGCATAACTTCGCCAAATATTCACGTTCTACCTCCTCCCCGAAGCCATGGCCGAAAACCCGACGGATAGAATGAAATTGGGGTTGCGGTTCCCGCAGACCACGACCCACGGGTTTCGCCATGCGAACGCGAAGCCCTTTTTTCTTCTCCGCGGCGAGTCGCGACGGAGTCGGCGGTGTACGGATTGCTTTCATACAGAAACCCTCGGCAACAAATGCGCCCATCCTCCCTCGCGGTCTACCCATCCCCGGAGTCTTCCACGAACAACAAAAGAGAATAATTCTTATGGCTTCGACAACCTCCGAATGGAGTTCCCGCTTGGGATTCATCTTGGCTAGCGCCGGCTCCGCCATCGGCATCGGCGCAATCTGGAAATTCCCCTTCTGGGCCGGCGTCAACGGCGGCGGCGCCTTCATCATTCCCTACATCATCTTCACGTTCACGATCGGGGTAGCGCTCGTGATAGCGGAAGTAGCCATCGGACGCCGCGGCCGCGGCTCCGCCCTCACGGCCATGAAGCGCCTCGGGGGGCCCTGGTTCGGATTTCTCGGCGCCTTCGCGGTCATCACGTCCTTTCTGATCGTCTCCTACTACTCGGTGGTGGGCGGCTGGTGCGTCTCGTACCTCGTCGACGCCTTCATGGGGAACGCCACGTCGAACGACGCGGAACTCCTCAAGAACCACTTCAATTCGCTCGTCTCCGACGGCACGCGCAACACCGCCTGGCACTTCGTCTTCCTGTCGATCACCTGCGGGGTCGTGATCGCGGGCGTGGAACAGGGGATCGAACGTCTCTCGAAGTACCTCATGCCGACGCTCTTCGTCCTGATGCTCGCCGTCATCGTTCGCGGCCTCACGCTTCCGGGCGCTTGGGAGGGCGTGGTCTTCCTCTTCGACTTCTCGTTTGACAAGCTCACGCCGTCCTCGGTTCTGAACGCCATGGGCTTCACCTTCTTCTCGCTCTCCTTGGGCGCGGGGATTCTGGTGACCTACGGGTCGTACCTCTCCGACAAGACCTGCATTCCGTCCTCCTCCATGTGGGTGGCGGTGCTCGCCATTCAGGCGGCGCTCCTTGCGGGCCTCATGGTCATGCCGGCCGTCTTCGCCTTCGGTCTCGAACCCAACGCCGGCCCGGGCCTCGTCTTCATCACGGTGCCCATGATCTTCAGCTCGATCCCGTTCGGCGACGTCTTCGCGGCGCTTTTCTACATCTGCCTCTTCGTGGCCGCGCTCACGAGCTCGGTCTCGCTCCTTGAGGTCGTCACGGCCTTCCTGCAGAACGAATGGCACCTCTCGCGCCGCACCGCCGTCATCGGCTGCTGGATCTCGCTCTTCTTCCTGGGCGCCGTCTCGGCCCTCTCGTTCGGGACCTGGAGCGGCTTCACGATTGCCGGACGCAACTTCTTCGACTTCCTCGACTTCGTCTGCACGAACTTCTTCATGCCCGCGGGCGGCCTCGCCGTCGCGCTTCTCGCCGGCTGGCGCGCCTGGCCCGTCATCCGCGAAGAAATCGTCGCCGTGCGTCACTACAGCGAAGGCACCGTCAAGCTCATTCACTTCATGCTTTCCTACCTCTCGCCCATCCTGGTGCTCGTAGCCTTCTATCAGGGGCTCTTCGGTTGAGCCCCTTCGGACCAAGGAAAGCCTATTCGGGCGGCGACCTTCCGAAAGGGAGCGCCGCCCGTTTCGTTTGCCGCGCGCAGGCGGCGAGTTTTCCCTAGTCCCCGGCCAATTCGCCGGGCGTCCGGGGCTAGAATGACTTTTTACCCATATATCCGTACCGATAACACAAGAAAACGGAGAGCCCTCAGATGGCAGACACTCGAAAAACCTGGTCGAGCCGCATCGGCTTCGTGCTCGCGAGCGCGGGCGCCGCGGTCGGACTCGGCGCGATCTGGAAATTCCCCTACATGGTGGGCACGAACGGCGGCAGCGCCTTCGTCTTTCCCTACATCATCATGACCTTCACGGTCGGGCTCGTTCTGCTCATCGCGGAAGTGGCCCTCGGCCGCGTGGGCCGAGGCGGCATCGTCACGGCCTACCGCAATCTCGGCGGCAAGGCCTGGGTGCCCGCGGGGTATCTGGGCGTTCTCACGGGCTTTCTCGTCCTGTGCTTCTACAGCGCAATCGGCGGCTGGACCCTCTCCTACTTCTGCGACGCACTTACCGGCACGACCGTCATGCCCGACCAGGCGGCGCTCGGCGAACACTTCGGGCGCCTCACGGCGGACCCGGTGACGGCCATGGGCTTTCAGTGGCTCTTCCTGCTCTTGAACGGCCTCATTCTGGCGCTCGACGTCACGAAGGGGATCGAGCGCATGAGCAAGTTTCTCATGCCGCTTCTCTTCGTGCTGATGCTGATTCTCATCGGGCGCGGCCTGACGCTCCCGGGCGCCTGGGAAGGGGTCGAGTACCTCTTTGCCTTCCGTCCCGAGGCCTTCTCCTGGGACGCCATGCTGCAGGCGATGGGCTTCACCTTCTTTTCGCTCTGCGTGGGCTGCGGTTGCATGCTCACCTACGGCTCCTACCTCGACGAAAACTCGAATCTGCTGACGGGCTGCTCGTGGATCGCCTTTCTGGGCGTCATCGCGTCGCTCTTGGGCGGCCTCATGATCATGCCCGCGGTCTTCGCCTTCGGACTGGACCCGACGGCGGGTCCGGGCCTCACCTTCATCACGATGCCCGCGGTCTTCTCGCAGATTCCCTTCGGACAGTTCTTCGCGATCCTCTTTTATCTCTGCATCGTCGTCGCCGCCATCACGTCGTCGGTTTCGATGATGGAGATCATGGTCGCCTTCCTCGTCGACGAACACCGCTTCACGCGCCCCGGCGCGGCGGTCCTCTCGACGGTGCTCCTCGCCGTCGTGGGGGCGCTTCCGGCGCTCTCCTTCGGGGAACTCGCCGACGTGAAGTTCTTCGGCAAGACCTTCTTCGACCTCTTTGACTTCTTCACGAGCAACATTTCGCTTCCCGTGGGCGGCCTCGTGATTCTCTTCCTCGCGGGTTGGTACGCCTGGCCGAAGACGCGCTTTGCGATGGCCGGCAACCGGGAACGCAGCGGCGCCTGGTTTGCGACGCTTCGCTTCCTCCTTCTCGTTCTCTCACCGCTTCTGGTCCTCACCGTCCTCGTGACGGGCCTCCTCTGACGGAACGTCTCGGTCCGTCGGGCCCTGCGCCCGACGGCCTTTTCTTTTGTCCCCGCGACGCTTCACTACAAAAAAAATAGGAAACACCCTCATGTCCGATCGTTCCGTATGGAATTCCCGTCTGGGCTTCATTCTCGCGAGCGCCGGCTCCGCCGTCGGGCTCGGCGCCATTTGGAAGTTCCCCTACATGGCCGGCACCAACGGCGGCGCCGTCTTTCTGATCCCCTACATCATCTTCTCGCTCACGCTCGGACTGGCGCTTCTCATCGGAGAAATGTGCCTCGGGCGCGCCACGCGCGCGGGCGCCGCGACGGCCTTTCGCCGCTGGGGCGGGCGCTCCTGCGGGTGGATCGGGCTCGTCTCGGTCTTCACGGGCTTTTTCGTGCTCGCCTTCTATTCGGTCGTGGGCGGCTGGTGCGTGCACTACATGATCGAGGCCTTCCTCGGGCGCGGCGTCACGGACGACCCCGCCCTCATGCGCGAAACCTTCGGACGGTTCGCGGCTGACCCGGTCGACGCCGTCGTCGCGCACCTCCTCTTTCTGGGGGCCACAGCGGGCGTCATCCTCTTCGGCGTCGAAAAGGGGATCGAACGCGTGAGCAAGGTCCTGATGCCCCTTCTCTTTTTGATGATGCTCGTCCTCATCGTGCGCGGCCTTACGCTCCCGGGCGCCTGGGAAGGCGTGAAGTTCCTCTTCGAGCCCAATTTCGAAGCCTTCACGGGTGAAGCGCTGCTCAACGCCCTGGGCTTTTCCTTCTTCTCGCTCTCGGTGGGTTCAGGCTCGATGATGAACTACGGCTCGTACCTGAGCGACGAAACGAAGATCGGCTCGTCCACCGCTTGGATCGTCTTTCTCGCGATGGCCGCGGCAATTTTGGGCGGCCTTATGATCATGCCCGCGGTCTTCGCCTTCGGCCTCTCGCCCGACGCGGGTCCGGGCCTCACCTTCGCGACGATGCCCGCCGTCTTTGCGAACCTCCCCGCGGGGCAGTTCTTCGCCGCGGTCTTCTACGTCTGCCTTTTCGTCGCGGCGATCACTTCGTCGATCTCGATCCTCGAGATGAGCGCGCAGTACCTCGTCGACGAACAAGGCTTTCAGAAGAAAAACGCCATCGCTCTCACGACGGTCATCCTCGCCGTCCTGGGCACCCTGAGCGCCCTCTCGTTCGGCGTGCTCTCGGACGTGAAGATCTTCGGAAAGACCATCTTCGACCTCTTCGACTACTCGACCTCCAACATCGGGATGCCGATCGGGGTGCTCGGGATCGCCGTCGTCTGCGGCTGGATCGCCTGGCCGATGACCCGCTCGCAGCTCACGGGCAATCAGCACTGGCCCGCATGGCTTCTTCAGGGGCTTCGCGTCGTCATGACGATCGTTGCGCCCGTCGTGATCCTCACCGTTATGTTGAAAGGGCTTGGACTTTTCTAAACGCACTAGGAGAAACGCCTTACAAAGGACGCGGTTTTTGCCGATACACTAAAAAAGTCACTCGGAGAGGCGTTTCCCCTTCAACGACCGCTTTGAAACACTTTTTCGGGTAACAAACGTCGGTCTTGAAGCCTTCGCACAGACTTCGGTCGGCGCGATTCCGCACGCCACGTCCCCCGGTTGTCAGGACCGGCATCAGGCGCGAAGCGCCGCTTGGCTCGCAAAGCCGCGGCGCTTTTTCATCACCGAACATTTTTCAAAAAAAGATAGGATTTTTTATGTCGCAATCAGTAGGCGCATCCGGCTGGGGCTCCCGCCTCGGCTTCATTCTTGCCAGCGCGGGCTCGGCCGTCGGGTTGGGCGCGATCTGGAAGTTCCCTTACATGGCCGGCACCAACGGCGGGTCGGTCTTTATGCTCCCCTACATCCTCTTCACCTTTACGGTGGGCGTTGCCCTCCTGATTGCGGAATTTGCGATGGGTCGTGCCGGTCGTCGCGGCCCGGTCGGAAGTCTCAATGACGTCTGCGGCAAACCCTGGGGGATCTTCGGCGGGATTGGCGTACTGACGGTCTTTCTGATTTTGTCCTTCTACTCCTGCGTCGGCGGCTGGTGCCTCAAGTACACGATCGACGCGATCACCGGGGTCGGGATCATCAAGGATCCGGCGCTCCTCGGCGACCACTTCGGCGGCTTCGTTTCGGACGGCGCCGTGGCCTACGGCTACCTCCTCGCCTTCCTTCTTCTCACGACCGTCGTCGTCCTGCGCGGGATCGAAGCGGGGATTGAAAAGCTCTCGAAGATCCTCATGCCGTCGCTCTTCATCCTGATGATCATCCTGATCATCCGCGGCGTCACGCTCCCGGGCGGTTGGGAAGGCGTGAAGTACCTGTTCCTGCCCCGTTGGGAAGACTTCAACGGCGCGGCGCTCTTCAACGCCATGGGCTTTTGCTTCTTCTCGCTCTCTCTGGGCGCGGGCACCATGATCACCTACGGGACCTACCTCAATCCGAAGGCCGACCTTCCGTCGTCGGTCGGCTGGGTGGCCTTCCTCGGGATCATGAGCTCGATCCTCGGCGGCCTCATGGTGATGCCCTCGGTCTTTGCCTTCCATCTCGACCCGAGCGCGGGTCCGGGCCTCACCTTCGTGACGATGCCCGCCGTCTTCGCGCAGATGCCCTTCGGACAGCTCTTCGCCGTCTTCTTCTACATTTGCCTGATGGTCGCTGCGCTCACGAGCTCGGTCTCGATGCTCGAAGCCTGCACGGCCCTTCTCACGCAGACCTTCATGGTGAAGCGCAACACCGCCATCGTCGTGACGACGGTTCTCGCCGCGCTCGTGGGTCTCGCCGCCACGCTCTCCTTCGGAGCCTGGAGCGACGTCCTCTTCTTCGGGAAGAACGTCTTCGACCTCCTCGACTACGTCACCTCGAACGTCGGCATGCCGCTTTCGACCTTCGGCATCGCGATCGCCGCGGCCTGGGTGGCCTGGAAGACGACCGCGAAGGAACTGCAGTCGGCTCGCACGCTCTCGCCCGCGACCCTTACGACGGTCCGCATTCTGATCGGCATCGTGAGCCCGCTCTTCGTGCTCGTCGTCGCGGCGGGCGGCCTCGGTCTCTTCTGATCGACGCGTTTCTTTTCCTCACGCCGTCCGAAGGTTCGCCTTCGGGCGGCTTTTGCTTGTTCAGACAAAGGAAGATATGACCCCGAAAGACCGCGCCCTCGCGGCGCTACGCTACGAGTGGCGCGCCCACCGGTCCGTCTGGATCGGTCTTGCCTGTGCCGTGACGCTCCTGGGCGTCCTCTACGGGATCCTCACGGGCGACGCTCTGCGCGGACTCCTTCTGGGGTTTGGCGCCGCGGCGCTCCTATACGCCCTCCTTATTGCCTTCCTTGCGGCATCGCTTGCGAAGGTCTTTCCGAAGGGGGAAAGCCGCGCGGCCGTTCTGGCGCTCGTCCCCCATCTCCTTCTCTGCGCGGCGCTCGCCATCCTCGGCTTGTCCCTCGCGTAAAATGGGGAAATTCCAAAGAACAGGAACAACCATGACCCCCAAGACCCTGCATTTCGGCGCCTTCTCGCCCACGGGCGGCACGCGCCGCGTCATGCGCGCCCTCATCACGGGAACGCCCCGCGAAGGCTTCGCGATCCGCGACTTTGAATACACGCTCCCCGAAGAGCGCCGCATGCGCCGCTTCACCGAAGAGGACGCCGTCGTACTCTGCGCGCCCGTCTACTACGGACGCATTCCGACGCCCTTGCAGACGAAGCTTCCCTTCGAAGGCAACGGCGCGCGGGCGCTCGCCGTCGTCTCCTACGGGAACCGCGCTTATGAAGACGCCCTTCGCGAGTGGCGTGACGTGCTCGAGCGCCACGGCTTTAAGGTCGTGGGCGGAGCCGCCTTCATCGCGCAGCACTCGAACATCCCGACCCTCGCCGCGGGCCGTCCCGACGAACGCGACCGCGGAAGCGCGGCCGAATGCATGAAGGCCTTCCTCGCGAAGCTCGCCTCGGACGACGACGCGCGTCCCACGCTTCCCGGGGGCGACGGTCCCTACCGTCCCTACGGGGCGCTTACGCCCGCGCCCCGCATCGTGGATCCCGGCCGCTGCCACCTCTGCGGCAACTGCGCCGACAACTGCCCGATGGGGATCATCGATCCGCTCGACTTCGTCGTGACGGATCCCGAGCTCTGCATCGCCTGCCGCGCCTGCATCAAGAGCTGTCCCGACGGAGCGAGAAACTTCCCGCCCGAAGTCGTCGAAAAGATGGCGCCGCTTCTTGCGCGCATCGAAGAGGCGAACGCCGCCCGCAAGAGTCCCGAGTGGTTCTTCTGATCCCGACGACATTACGTAATCTTTGAAGCCGAGAACCGATGGCCGGCGCTCGGCTTCCTTCTTTCCTGAAACCATGGAACGGACCTTTCCCATCATCGACGTCGCCCCGACGGGGGCGGGCATCGGCTACCCCGACGGCATCCGCACCTTCGTGCCGGGCGCCCTTCCGGGCGACGTCGTCGCCTGCGACTGGACGCCGCCGGAAAAAGGGCGTCAATCGCAAGTGATCGATCACTTCGAATTCGTCGAGCGCGCCGCCAAACGCGCGCCCGAGCCCTGTCCGCATCTGTGCGGCACGCCCGCCTGCGGAGGCTGCCCCCTGGGGACGCTCCTCTACCGCGAGCAGTGCCGCCTCAAGGCGAAGCTCCTCGAAGACGCCTGCCGGGCCTCCGGCCGCGAAGACTGGGCCCAACTCGTGACGCCGCCGGAACTCTTCGTGAAGCAGCGCGCCTTTCGCAACAAGGCCTTCTTTACGCCCCTTCGCACGGAAGACGGCATCCGCTTCGGGATGTTCGCGGCGGGCACGCACGAGAAGGTCGCGGTCGACGCCTGTCCGCAGTTGCCCGCCTGGATGAACGAATGTCAGCGGGCCGCCGCGCGCGTTCTCTCCGAAGCGCTCGCCGACGCGCCCGACGCGGTCTACGACGAAACGACGCACACGGGGCTTCTTCGCGGTCTTCTCCTTCGCGAAGGAACGAAGGGCCGCATGGCGGTCTTCGTCGTCAAAGACCTCTCCTCCGAGCGCGAAGCGGTGCTCGGAAAGCTCCTCTCCGAGGAACTCCGGGGTCTTCACCTCACGAGCCTTCTCTGGAGCCGCTACGAAGCCCGCGGCAACCGCACGACGGGCGAAAGCTTCACGGTGATCGAGGGAGACGAACGAATCGAAACCGAGTTGCTCGGACGGCGCTTCTTCGTGGGGCCCGACACCTTCCTGCAGGTGAATCCGTCGGAGACCGAAAGGCTCTACAAAAAGGTTCTCGAGCGCGCCGCCGTCGGTCCCGAAGACAAAGTGATCGACCTCTACTCGGGCGTGGGTACGATCACGCTGCTTCTCGCACAGACGGCCGCGGAGGTGTTCGGCGTCGAAATTTTCGAAGGCTCCGTCGAGGCGGCCAAGGAAAACGCGGCGGCAAACGGCATGGACAACGTCGGTTTTCTCGCTTCGCCCGTCGGCAAGGCGCTTGAAAGCCTTCCTTTCACGCCCGACGTGATCGTGGCGGACCCGGCCTTCAAGGGGATGGAGGAAGGCGTTCCCGAACGCCTGGCGGCGCTTCCCGCCCGGCGGCTCGTCTACGTCTCCTGCAATCCGAAGACCTTCGTGCGCGACGCCCTCGCGTTGGAGCGCGCGGGACTGCGCTTGACGACCCTCGAGACGGTCGACCTCTTTCCCGGAGCGCTCCACGTCGAGACGGTGGGCTCCTTCGAACGGAACTGACGTTCCGACGTATGTCTGCGACAAGGGGCGCTTTTGCGCCCCTTGCCTTTTGCGGATCAGCCGCTGTAGAGCCCTTCGCGATAGCGGTCTGGCTGCAGGAAGAAGCTCAGCGCCTTTTCCTTGCGTCGCGTGCGGAAGAAGTCCGGAAGGCTTGCGAGCACGATCTTGCCGTAGCCCTTCTTCGTCACGCGCACGTCGCAGAGGACGAACATGCCGCGGTCCGTTTCGCTTCGGATGAGACGCCCCGCCCCCTGCTTCAGGGCGATCACGGCCGAGGGAAGCGTCATCGCCGCGAAGGGATGCACGCCCTTTTGACGCAGCCACTCGCTCTTGGCGGCCGAGATCGGATCGTCGGGCGACGCAAAGGGAAGCTTGTCGATCACGACGAGCGAGAGCGACTCGCCCTGCACGTCGACCCCCTCCCAGAAGCTCATGGAGCCCACGAGAATGCCGTTGCCCGCCTCGCGGAAGGCTTCGATGAGCGCCCCCTTGGGCCTGTCGCCCTGAACGAAAAGCGGATAGCGGTTGCCGTTGGCCTCGAGCCTGGCGCGAAGAAGCTCGGCCGCGTAATCGACCGCGGCAAGCGACGTGCAGAGGAGAAACGTTCGTCCGCCCGCCGCCTCAATGAGGGGCCAGACGCACTCGACGACGCGCTGCGTGTGTTCCTTCGTGTTGTTCGCGGGCGCGGGAAGCTCGGGGAGATAGAAGCACCCCTGCTCCCAGTAGTTGAAGGGACTCGGCCACGAGAAGGCGGGCGTCTCTTCGGGCAACCCCAGCTGTCCGCGGAAATGCTTGAAGTCGCCTCCCGAAGAGAGCGTCGCCGACGTGAAGATCCAGGCGCCGCCCACGCGGTTTTTCATTTCCGCAAAGGCCCCCGCGACGCTCAAGGGCGTATTCGTGAATCGCGTCCCCGAAGCGTAGGATTCAAGCCAACGCACCGACGGCACGCCCGGTACGGGCGAAAGATCAACCGAGGCGGGCACGTCCTTGGGCTTCATCGCCTCTTCGCGCAGCTTCAGCACCTCTTCGTCGTCCGAGGGCGGGAAGGGAAAGTCTTCGGGGACCGTCATGAAGGGGCGCCAGGACTCGGCTTCAAGCAGAATCCGGTCCCAAGTCTTCGCCGCGGCCGCGAGCTCCTCGTCGCGCTCCTTGGCGTTTCCGAGCGCTTTCGAGACCACCGCCATTTCCTTGAGAAGCCCCAGGAAGGCGGGAACGATGCGCGGAAAAAGCGGCATCGCCGCAATCGACTTTTTATCCCGGGTTTCGAGCCCCGCCGACTCGAGACTCACGCGCAGGGCCGAAATCGCCGAATTCATCCGGATGCGAAGCTTGCGCCAGTCCGCGCAGTCCGCCGCCTCGGCGATCCCGCGGTCCTGAATCCGCTCCATCGCGAGTTCGATTTCGCGGGTCGAAAAGCTCGTCGCAAAGAAGTCCGTCGCGATCGACGGGAGCTGATGCGCTTCGTCCATGACCGTAAGATCCACCGAGGGGAGCATTCCTTCGGCGCCCTCCTCCATCGTCATGGCCGACAGATAGAGGTGATGGTTCACCACCACGATCTGCGCGCACTTCGCGCGTTCGCGCGCGCGGCGCAGAAAGCATTCGTCCGCGAAGGGACAGTCCTTGATCCCGAGACAGCTCTCGACCGTGCTCGTCACCATGGGCCAGAGCGGATCGTTGTCGGGAACGTCGGGGAGTTCCGCGCGGTCGCCCGTCTGGGAAATCTTCGCGAAGCGCTCGATTTTCCGAAGCTTGTCAAAGGAATCCCGCTCGGGGAGGTATTCCTCTCCCTTCGTGCGTTCGAGGTGATGGTGGCAGATGTAGTTGGCGCGGCCCTTGAGGAGCGCCGCGTCAAAGGTGATCCCGAGCGTTTTGCGCAGAATCGGCAGGTCCTTGCGAAAGAGCTGGTCTTGAAGGGGCTTTCCGGCCGTCGAAATGATGACGCGTTTGCCCGCGAGCAGCGCGGGCGTCAGGTACGCGAAGGTCTTCCCCGTGCCCGTGCCCGCCTCGGCGATGAGGGTTCCCGACTTTTCGATCGCGTCGGCCGCTTCCTCGGCGTAGGCGATCTGCGAGGGACGCTCATGAAATTCCCTGCGTCCCTTCGCGAAGGGCCCTTCGGCCGAGAGCGCGATGCGGGTGCGCTCCCGCAGGGGGCGCTTGATGTCGAAGATCGGATCCGTCGCCATCAGAAATATCCCTCAAGACCCGAATCCTTGTTGCGGCGGCGCTCTTCAAGGCGCTCCTGCGCGGCCCGGCGCTCTTCGATCGTCTCGTTGAGTTCGCGGCTGCGCTCGAGACGCTTTGCACGGCGCTTCTCGGCCATCGCCTCGGCCTTTTCCTGACGGGCCTTGGCGCGGGCCTGCTTTTCTTCATAAGCGGCGAGATTCGCTTCTTCCTGCGCCTGGCGCGCGAGCGCTTCGGCGCGGCGCGCCTCGACTTCGGCGGCGCGGTCGTTCGAAAGCGTCACGGGTTCGGAGGCTTCGCGGCGGCGCTCGCCCAGACTCATCGGTTCCGAGGGCGAGCGCTCCTTACGGTCGAACGTCACGGGCTCCGAGGGGGCGCGCGGCGTCTTGGGCGCGACATTCACGGGCTTTGAGGGCTCCTTCACGGTCGCGGGCTCGATGTCCATGGGCTTTGAAGCCGGACGCGCGATGCGACGCTCCTTCAGGCGCTCGACGTTGAGCGCGTGACGGTAGTCGTTCACCTTGATGACGATCTGATTGATTTCGCGGCGCCGGTCGTTCGACTTGTCGCGTCCCTCTTTGACGCAGCTGTTCACGAAGAAGCGTTCGCCGCAGTAGGCCTCCACATCCTTCATGGCGCGCTCGAGTTCGCGCAGCTGCGCGCGGGCGGCCTCCGAGACGGCGTCCGCTTCCTTGGCGTCGCGGAAGGTCTTCGCGTCCTTCCACTTTTCGTAGAAGCTTCGGTCTTCCAAAACGGTCTGCGCCTTCTCGTAGGCGATTTCAAGAGGATCCTTTTCAGAGGCCTGCGAAAGCGCGGGCGCGAGAAGACAAATCGCAAGAAGCGGGAAAATCGGACGGATCATGGGTGGGAAAAATAGAAAATTCAGCGTGCGGGAGAGTCTAGCAAACCGTCCCGCACGCGACAAAAGTCTGGATGCCGAAGGTGGATGTCAGCCCGTGATTTCTTCGACGACCGCCGACATCGGCAGACGGCTCTTCGGACGGCGGGCGTTCGAGTCGTTCGGATCGCGGTGACCCAGGGCGACCATCATCACAGTGCGCAGGTTCATCTCGTCAAAGCCGAGAATGCGGTCGGCCTCGTCGAATTCCGCCCCTTCGATCGCCGTCGTGTCGACGCCGATCAGCGCGGCCGTGTATAGGAGAAAACCGAGCGCGATGTAGGCCTGCGCCGTCGTCCACGCGCGAAACGCCTCGGGCGTGCCGTTGTTGCGGTCGGTGAAGCGGCGGCGACCCGCGTCGCGCACCGCTTCGGGCATGTCGGCGGGGAAGCGTCCGTCGGCCGTTTCCTGCTCGAGAACCGCACGGAGATGCTCCTCGGTCGGGGTCTTCGGGACGGCGAAGACGATGAGGTGCGAAGCGTTCTTCACGCGCTCCTGATTGAAGTCCATGACGGCGGGCATGAGGCGCGCGCGGGCTTCCGGAGTCTTCGCGACGAAGAACTTCGTGTACTGACCGTTCACCGAGGTGGGCGAGAGGCGAAGCGCTTCGAGAAGCACCGCGAGGTCTTCGTCCGAGACCGGACGGCTCGCGTCGTAGTGTTTCGTCGTATAGCGCGTGCGAAGGAGTTGGAGGACGTCTTCACGGTTCATGATGATGCTTCTCCTCAAGAAAACAGATTGAATTCATTTTAGCGGCGCCGTACGCTACACTCGCGCTTTTCCCACTCCCTGTTGCAATCCGATGCCTCTTTCCGACACGCTCACCGAACGCCTCGTCCGCCTGCCCGGCGCCCCTGAGAATACCGACCGTCCGCGCATCGTCATCGACACGAACGTGCTCCTCGACCTTCTCTTCTGGCACGACGCTTCGGCGGAACCGCTTCGTCGGGCGTTGGAAACGGGGACCGTCGCCGCGGTCTTCGACGACGAAGCGCTCAAGGAGGCGGCGGAAGTGTTGGGACGCCCCAAATTCCTCGCGGGCGACGAGGAGGCCGTCTTTACTTTGCTCGAAGCCTGGAGCCGGAATGCGCAAAGGGTCCCCGCAGAGGCGGTGTCCGCCTCTGCGAAGACCCTTACGGTTCGTTGCCGCGATCCCTTGGATCAGAAGTTTCTCGTGCTCGCCAGGGCGGCGGGCGCCTCGTGGCTCGCGACGAAGGACAAGCTTCTCTTCAAGGCGGGAAAGAAGCTTCGGCGCTTCGGCGTCGAACCGATTCGCCCGGCGGACTTCGCTCTCCTTCTCAGAGAACGCCCGAACGGTGGAGAAGCCCCCAGACCGTGACGCCCACCCAGAGGAGGAAGGCCGCGAAGACGAGAGCGATCCCGATCTGCATGAATCGGCGCATCGCTTACTCCTGCGCTTCCCGGGCGGTTTCGGAGAGCTTGTCGCCCGCCTTGCCGATCGCCGTGCTCACGTGGTCCGCCCCCTTCTTGAGGTCCTGACCGAGGCCTTCCATGGTCTGGCAGCCTGCGAGAAGAATGCCGGCGGCCGCGGCCGCCACGATGATCAATTTGCGCATGTCCGGTTTTCCTATTGGTTGGTGTGAATGAAATGGGATCAGCCGAAAAGCGCCGTGAGGTGAGCCTTCCAGCGCTCGATGTCGGCTTCGATCCGCGGGTTCTTCAGAACGTCGTTGGCCATGAAGGATTCGAGCGGATGCATGCCGAGGAACTGCAGGGTTTTGTGCAGGGGCAGGAAGACGCCGTCGATACCGCGCCCTTCGAAAAAGTCGCCCGGTTCGTCAAAGGCTTCCTTCGGCGCGTTCCAGGTCGAAGAGAGCAGATAGCGCTTCTCCGTAAGAAGACCGCCCGTACCGTAGTTCTTCGTCGGCTCCGTGCGCGTACGCCCGTCCCCGCGCGTAAAGCCGCCGGTCGTAAAGACCTCGTCCTCGTAGCGCTTCAACTGCCAGGGCGGGCTCATCCACCAACCCGGCGTCTGAATGACGAGCACGTCCGCGGCGCGGATCTTTTCGTGCTCCTCTTCAACCTTCCAGTCGCCGCCCACTTCCGTCACGGCCACTTCGTGTCCGAAGGCCTCGAGCGTTTCCTTGGCGACCTTCGTGAAGAGATGATTGAGCTCGCCCCCTTGACCGTGAAAAGCACAGCCGGCGTCGAGAATCAGAAACTTCATGATTTTTCTTCTCCCGTCTTTTCCTGTGAAACTCCGATCCATCCCGAGGCATCGTCCTCGGGCCGATCGATTTCCGTCATTTTACGGGCCATCACGTTCTGACGGGTGCGCATCTTCTTGAGACTCGCCTGCGCCTCGTCGAATTTCTTCGAAACGTGCTCGAACTGCTCGCAAAAGAGTCCGAATTCCGCCTTGACGTCCCCGAGGAGCCGCCAGATTTCGGCGGAACGCGCCTCGATCGCGAGCGTCACGAACCCCATCTGCAGACTGTTGAGAAGCGCGGCGAGCACCGTCGGGCCCGCGGGCGTGATGCGGTAGTCCTTCTGCAGGCGCTCGAACATGCCGTCGGTGCGGAGCACTTCCGCGTAGAGCGACTCGGACGGCAAAAAGAGGACGGCGAACTCCGTCGTCACGGGCGGACGCACGTACTTCTCGCGAATCGACTTCGCCTGCGCCAACACCGCCTTGGCAAGGGCCTTTTGCGCCGCCTCTTCGGCCGCGCGGTCGGAGGCTTCGCGGGCGGCGAGGAGTCGCTCGAAGTCCTCCATCGGGAATTTCGCGTCGATCGGAAGCCAGCAGGGCTCGCCCTCGACGCGGCCGGGAAGCTTCACGGCGAAGTCCACCGCCTCGCGCGAGGCGGGATCAAGCCGCACTTGGGAGGCAAACTGCTCGGGCGCGAGGAGGTCCGAGAGAAGACGCGCGAGCTGCACTTCCCCGAAATTTCCTCGGGTCTTCACGTTCGTGAGCACCCCCTGAAGGTCCCGGACGCTCTGCGCCATCTGCCGCATTTCGCCCAGTCCCTTCTGTACGAGGCCGAGTTTGTCGTCGACCGTGCGAAAACTCTCCGTCAAACGTTCCGAGAGCGTTCTGTCGAGTTTTTCCGCCACCGTCTCGCGGATCTTCTCGAGCTTTGCCTCGTTGCCGAGCGTGATTTTTTCGAGCGCTTCCGAAAGACGTCCCTCCATCTGCCGGCTCTGCGCGCCCTGCAGGTCGCTCAACTCCCGAAAACGGGCCTCGAGCTGCGCGAGCGTCGCTCGCACGGCGTCGGTCATGCCGTTCACCGCGACGAGCCCGGACTTCTGGGCTTCTCCCATGTGGTGAAAATACTGCGTGAGGGTCGCCACCTGACGCTGCTCCAGGGCGCGCACGGTTTCCCGCAGCCGCTCTTCGCGCGCGAGCACGGCGTCCGAGACCTGGTCGGCCGCAATTTCGGCGTAGCGCCCCACGGAAAAGCTCCGCACAAGGAGAATGGCGAGCAACAGGACGGCAAGGGCGGCGAGGCCCGTCAGGACCCAGAGAAGCGTTTCGGTCGTCACGATCAAGGTTCGGGAAAGTTATTCGGCGCGGCCGCGTCGGCGCAGGCCCCGGACGATGCGCGGATAGGCGTTGCGGAAGGTTTCGGCAATGCCTTCCTTAGCGTCATCGTCCTCTTCGAGGCCTTCCGTCTTGGGTTTCTTCGGCTTTTCCGCCGCGTCCGCGGCGGCGGCCGCAAGACAGAAGCTCGTCGCCAGCGTGTCGCTCACCACTGTGACGTTCGAGAGGTCCGCAAAGGCCTCTTCGCTGTCGAAGTGTTCGGTGCGGATGACGACGGGAAGGACCGGATTGAGGTCCGACGCAAGCTTTGCGATGTGGCGGCTCTTCGCGACGGACTCGCCCGTCACGACGAGGACCGAGGCCGACGTGATGCGCGCCTGCACGAGGAGCATCGGATCGGTCGGATCGCCCGTGAGGAACGCAATCGTTTCACGCGAAAGATCCACGTCGTAGTCGGACTCGCGCTCGGGCGAAATGAGCACCACCGGGAAGCGGCGTTCGATGAGGCTTTCGACCACCCCCGGAACACGTTCGTCCATTCCGATCACGATCGCTTCGCCGCCGCGGCGAAGGGGCTTCGCGGTCGCGGGTTCTTCGTCGTGACCGATCGAGGGAATCGCGCGCGAAGCGGCGTGCCGCGCCCAGGACCAGCGGACCACGAAGCGGTTCGTCAGGAGCGGAATCAGGCGGAAGACGAAGGGATTGAGCGCGATCGTGAGGATCGAGGCTCCCACGATGAGGCTCATCACCTTCTGGTCGGCAAGCCCCAGGGCAATCCCCTGCCCCGCGACGATGTAGGAGAATTCGCCGATCTGCGCGAGCGACGCCGCCACGGTGAAGGCGGTCTTCAAAGGCCACTTGAGAAGAAGTACGAGCCCGAAGCTCACGCTCGTCGTGCCGCAGAGGATGATTAGAACGATGAGGAGGATTTCGTAGGGATCCTCCATGAAGATGTGCCAGTCGAGCATCATCCCGACCGAGACGAAAAAGAGGACCGAGAAGGCGTCCTGGAGCGGCAACGCGTTCGTCGCGGCGCGCTTGGCATAGCGGCTCTCGCGCATCACCATGCCGGCCAGAAAGGCTCCCAGGGCGTAGCTCACGTTGAAGAAGACGCCCGCGGCGTACGCGATGCCGAGCGCGAGCGCGAGGACCGCCAGCGTGAAGAGTTCCCGCGAGCCCGTCATGGCGACGCGCTTCAAGATGAAGGGGATGATTCGGCGGCCGCCGCCCAGCATCAGAAAGGCAAAGAGCGCCACGCCCGCCAGCGTCGAAAGAACGTTCCCCACGATCGCCCGTCCGTCGACGGGACCGCTCGAGAGCATGACGGACGCAAAAGGCGGCAAAAGCACGAGGATGATGACCGTCACGAGGTCCTGCACGATGAGCCAGCCCATCGCGACGCGGCCTTCGGGCGCGTTCGTGAGCTTGGCCATCTCGAGGGCCTTCGTCACCACCACGGTCGACGCGCAGGAGAGGGTCAGACCGAAAAGCGTCGCGCTTCCCGCGCCCCAGTCCCAAAAGCCCCAGGCAAAAAGCGCGCCCAGCAGGATGATGAGGAGCATCTGCAAAAGCGCTCCCGGGAGAGCCACGCCCTTTACGGCCAGAAGGTCGCGCACCGAGAAGTGCAGGCCCACGCCCACCATCAGGAGCATCACGCCCACTTCGGCGAGCTGTTCCGTCACCGACCGGTCCACCGGCGGGAGCCACGGGAAGAACTGCACGAAAACGCCCGAAAGCAGATAGCCGACCAGGGCCGGCATCCTGAAGTAGCGTTCGGCCAAATACCCGAAGACGAGCGCCAAACCGAAGGCGCCGACAAGGCTGGTGACGAGCGGGAGATTCTGCATGCGAACTCGATGGTGAGAGGCGTCGAAAAAGGAGGACTATATTACAGCAGAAATTTTCGACGGCTTGGCCAGCAATGGCGCCGCCGCAGGGAAAGTTGGCCCCCCTTCCTCCTCCTTGGCGTTGTCGTCCGTCCTGAAAGACTTCCCGCGCAAGACCTCTGCCCTGCGTTACCGACAACCGACAGAGTGTTTCCGTTGGTTACGCGCAAGACGTCGGAAATGAGAAAAGCCCCGGCGGGCGGAAAACCCGTCGAGGCTTCGAGTGTTTGTCCGGACAAGCGGAATCAGTTCGTCGGAATCTTGCCCGCAACGCCCTGAACGAAATAGTTCATGTTGAGGAGTTCCTGATCGGTTGCGACCTTGCCTTCCGGAACGACGGTCTTCCCTTCGTTCGTGGCGATCGGGCCCGTGAACGGATGGAATTCACGCTTTTCCATCTTCGCCATCGTGGCGTTGATGTCGTCCACCACGGCCTTCGGAGCGTTCGGCGTGACGGCTTCGAGCGCGATCATGTGCTCAGGCGCGCCGCCCCAGGTCGGCGTGTTGTTCCAGGTGCCGTCGAGGACCATCTGGATGCGCTTCGTGTAGTACTCGTCCCAGAGGTGCACGACGCCCGCCAGGAGCATCGTGGGCGCGGCCTTCTTCATGGCGGAATTGTAGGAGATGACCGGAACCTTCGCTTCTTCGCAGGTGGCGGCGACGGCGGTCGAATTCGTGTGATGCGTGATCACGTCGGCCTTCTGACCGATGAGGGACTTCGTCGCGTCGGTTTCCTTGCCCGGATCGTACCAGGAAGAGGTCCACACCACGCGGACTTCAACGTTCGGATTCACCGAACGGGCGCCGAGCGTGTAGGCGTTGATGCCGCGCAGCACTTCCGGAATCGGGAAGGCGGCGACGTAGCCGAGGATGTTCGTCTTCGTCGTGGCGCCCGCGAGCTTGCCGGCGAGGTAGCGGCTTTCATAGAAGCGCGCCGTGTAGTTCGTGACGTTCTTGTCGGTCTTGTAGCCCGTGGCGTGCTCGAAGATCACGTCCGGGAATTCCTTGGCGACCTTCATGAGCGAATTCATGTAGCCGAACGACGTCGCGAAGATGAGCTTGTTGCCCTGCGCGGCGAGGTCGCGGATCACGCGTTCCGCGTCGGCGTTTTCGGGAATGTTTTCGAGCCAGGTGACCTTGATCTTGTCCCCGAAGTGCTTTTCGACGGCCTGACGGGCCTTGTCGTGTTGGGAGGACCAGCCTTCTTCGTTGGCCGGGCTCACGTAAACGAAGGCCACCTTGAGGGGGCCCGAAGCCTCCGCCTTGGCGGCGGGGGCGGACGAAGCCGCCGGGGCGGGCTGAGCCGTCTTCGGCTCTTCCTTGCCGCAGGCCGTCAACAGAAGCGCGGTGGCGGAAGCCACGGCGACCTTGATCAAAGTACGCTTTTGCATCAAAGATCTCCAAGGAGAATGGTGAAAAATTTTGCACGTATTGTAAGGAAGATCCCCTAGTCGTAGAAGGGGGAAAGCCCTCTTTTTCCTTTCAGGAAAGATACTTTCGAAGCCTCCGACGACAAAGGGAGCCCGAAGGCTCCCCTTTTCGCGATTCGCTTGGATTTCAGTGGTTCGGCTGGAAAGGTTTCCCGAGCGAAGCCGGGACGTTCAGGCGAATCCACTCGGGATTGCGCGAGATGAGCACCAGAACGAGAATCGTCGCGAGGTAGGGCGTCATCGCCATGAACTGCGGCGGCACGGCGATCCCCATCCCCTGGAAGGCGAACTGCAGCATCGTGACGCCGCCGAAGAGATACGCCCCGAAGACGACGCGCGCCGGACGCCACGTGGCGAACGTGACGAGCGCGAGCGCGATCCAGCCGCGGCCCGCCGTCATGCCTTCCACCCAAAGCGGCGTGTAGACAAGCGACAGGTACGCACCGGCCAAGCCCGCCATGGAAGCGCCGAAGACGACCGCGTAGAGGCGGATGCGGCGCACCGGGTAGCCGAGCGCATAAGCCGATTCGGGCGATTCGCCCACGGCGCGCAGAATGAGCCCCCCTCGCGTCTTGAAGAGGAAGTACCACACGAGCGCGAGCAAAATGAGCGCGATGTAGACGAAGGCGTGAAGCGAGAAGAAGGCGGGACCGAAGAAGGGAACGTCTTCGAGGAAGGGGATGCCGAGCGGCGCGCGCGAAGGCAAGGCCGCCCCCTGCATGGGCTGTCCGATGAAGGCCGAAAGCCCCGTGCCGAAAAGCGTGAGAGCCAGACCCGCCGCGTACTGGTTCGCGTGAATGCCGATCGTGAAGAAGGCAAAGAGAAGGCCGAGGAGAAGCCCCACGCCGAAGCCCGCGGCGAAACCGAGCGCGAAGCTCCCCGTCGAGAGCGTCACGCCGAAGCCCGTCACCGCGCCCATGAGCATGATCCCCTCGATCCCGAGGTTGAGCACGCCCGACTTCTCATGAATGAGAATGCCGACCGCGGCGATCAGAAGAGGCGTCCCCGCGTTGAGCGTGGAGGAAATGATCGAAGCCAAGAGTTCCATTTACTTTGCCTCCTTGAAGCCCACCCAGCGGAGGCGATAGAAGATCATCGTGTCGCAGGCGAGAATGAAAAAGAGGAGAAGCCCCTGATAGACGCCCGTGATCGAGGCGGGTAGTCCCAGACGGCTCTGCGCAAGTTCGCCCCCGAGATAAAAGAGCGCCATGATGAAGGCCGCGGGAATGCAGCCGAGCGGCGCCAGGCGGCCGACGAAGGCCACGATGATGGCCGCGAACCCATAGCCCGGGCTGATCGTGGGCGTCAACTGCCCCAGAGGGCCCGTCGCCTCAATGCCGCCCGCAAGCCCCGCCAGGGCCCCCGAAATCAGCATCGAGGCCCAGATGAGGTGACCCGGGCGATAGCCCGCATAGCGGGCCGCAAGCGGCGCCATGCCGGAAATCTTGAACTGAAAGCCGAGCGCCATCTTGTCCATCAGAATCCAGATTCCGACGGCCGAAATCAGCGCAAGGAGCGCGCCCGCATGAAGGCGCGTGCCTTCGATGAGGACGGGAAGCAGCGCTCCGGCGTCAAAGAGCCGCGTCTGCGGGAAGCCGAAGCCCTGCGGATCGCGCATCGGACCCTGCACGGCCCAGGCGAGGAGGAGCTGCGCCACGTAGACGAGCATGAGGCTCACGAGAATTTCGTTGGCGTGGAAGCGGTGGCGCAAAAGGGCCGTAATCCCGCCCCACACGGCGCCCCCGAGAGCGGACGCGAGCATGACGAGGATCACGAAGGCGGGCCCCGTCGTCTGGTCGGCGCAAAGCGCCACGGCGCCGCCCGTGATGGCGCCCGCGATCAGCTGTCCTTCGGCGCCGATGTTCCAGACGTTCGCGCGGAAACACACCACGAGCCCCACCGAGCAGAGAAGAAGCGGCGTCATCTTCACGGCGACTTCCGACCACCCGCGCACGGTGGCGAGAGGCTCGACGAAGAAGGTGCGAAGCGCCACCAAGGGATCCTGGCCGAGCAGCGCAAAGAGCACGGCCCCCGTAAGAACCGTCAGGAGAAGCGCCGCGGCGGGACTCGCCCAGCGAAGAGAGCGGGCGGGTTCGGGCCGCGCCGTCATTTGAATGGGAAAATTCATGCCGCCTCCTCAACGTTTTGGTTCTTATGACCCGGACCGCCCGGCCAGAGACCGGACATCCACCGGCCGACCTCTTCAATGTTGAGGCTTTCCTTGGGCACGGCGGGCGACAGATGGCCGCGGTACATGACCGCGATGCGGTCGGAAATTTCAAAGAGCTCGTCGATTTCTTCGGAGACGACGATGATCGCGGCGCCTTCGCTGCGAAGACGCATGAGCGAATTGCGGATCACGGCGGCGGCGCCCACGTCGACGCCCCAGGTCGGCTGATTGACGAGAAGCACCTTGGGGCGCTGCAGAATTTCGCGGCCCATGATGAATTTCTGGAGATTGCCGCCCGAGAGACCGCCCGCGTGCTTTTCCACGGAGGGGGTCTTCACGTGGAAGCGCTCGACGACCTTTTCGGCAAAGTCGCGCGCCTTCTTGCGAAGGATGAAGCCCTTCTCCACGAAGTCGTCGCCCGTGAGATAGGTGTTGACGCGAAGGGGAAGGTCGGGCACCGCCGCGTGACCGAGGCGCTGTTCGGGGACGTAGCGAAGACCGAGCGCACGGCGCTCCTTCGTGTCGAGGTGCCCGACGGGCTTGCCGAAGAGTTCGACCGCCTTGGCGTCGGAACGGTATTCGCCGCTCGCCGCGGACATGAAGCGCGCCTGACCGTTTCCAGAAATGCCGGCGATCCCGACGATCTCGCCCGAGTGCACGCTCAGGAGAATGTTCTGGATCCCGCACACGCGCTGCGTGCCCGGCGCCGAAAGGTCGATCAGACGGAACACCACGTCGCCCGGCGTCCCTTCCGCCGCGCGCACGACGGGAGGTTCCTTGCCGATCATGAGGCGCGCGAGCGAATCTTCCGTTTCTTCCTTCGGATTGACGGAGGCGACGATTTTTCCGGAACGAAGCACGACGCAGCGGTCGGCAAGCTCGCGGATTTCGTCGAGTTTGTGCGAAATGAAGAGAATCGAAACGCCTTCCGATGCGAGTTTGTGCAGCGTCACAAAGAGCTTTCGCACGGCCTGGGGCGTCAGAACCGAAGTCGGTTCGTCGAGAATCAGAAGCTTCGGATGCGTCATGAGGGCGCGAATGATTTCGACGCGCTGACGCTCGCCCATGGAGAGGTCGTGTACCACCGATTCGGGATCCACTTCGAGGCCGTAGTTTCCGCCGAGTCGACGCACTTCCGAGGCGATCGCCTCGAGCGTCATCCCTTTGGCAAGCCCCAAAGCGACGTTTTCCGTCACGGTGAGCGTCTCAAAGAGCGCGAAGTGCTGATGCACCATGGCGATCCCCAGGTCGCGCGCCTCCGCCGGACTCGACACGGCCAAAGGTACGCCGTCAAAGACGATCTCCCCTTCGTCCGGCGTAGTCGCGCCGTAGATGATTTTCATGAGCGTGGATTTGCCGGCGCCGTTTTCGCCGAGGACGGCCAAAACTTCGCCCGGGGCGATTTCCATGGACACGTGATCGTTGGCGACGATGCCCGGATACCGCTTGGTAATGTTGCGTAGTTGAAGGCGTGGTCTCATCACAACCGAAGAAATTTGGGAACGACAAAGAGGCACAGCGAGCATTCGCTCAAGCTGCGCCAAAGGGCGAAATCATCGGGTTCTCACAAGCAGACCCGATTTTCTCGGTTGCACCGCATTCTAGGGGAAACAACCCTCTTCACGGGATGATTCCTGCAAACTTCGTCAGATTTTTATCTTCACATAAAGATAAATAAGGGCTGTAAATTTTTTGCTCACATACCCTTGACAAAAGGCATACTCCCGAGATAGAATTCACTTCTCTTTTGCGCGGCTGTAGCTCAGTTGGATAGAGTATCTGGCTACGAACCAGAGGGTCGTGGGTTCGAATCCTGCCAGCCGCGCCACAAAATTTGAGCGGAGAAGTGGCAGAGAGGTCGAATGCACACCCCTGCTAAGGGTGCAGGTCCGAATAAGGGCCTCGGGGGTTCGAATCCCCCCTTCTCCGCCACCCATTAAAAAGCCTCGATCTTCGGATCGGGGCTTTTTTCATGCGGTTTCGAGGAAATCCGTTCCGCTACACACCCTTTACGCCTCTGCTTTGTCTTCGGCTTTTTCCCGATTTCGCACAGATCCGACACGATTTCGCTACACTCTCGGTTGTCTTTGGTGGGAAAACTGGAGGGAAACAAAGATGGCGGAAAAAGAGGTGGTGGGAAAGGCTGTCGAAGTCACCGCGAAAAACGTCTCGACCCTCCCGAAAGGGAGGTACTCTGTCGGCGGCGGCCTGATCCTTTTTGTGAGCTCCGAGACCGCAAGGTCCTGGATCTTTCGCTATCGGCGCGACGGAAAGCGCCACGATCTCTCGCTGGGGTCTGCAAACTTCCTGTCGATCTCGGCCGCAAAGAAGCGGGCGGAGCACCTTAAAGGAATTCTCGCCTCCGGCGGAGATCCCAGAAGCACACTCCGAGGCCAAGCAGTCGGGAAGACTTTCGAGGATTTTGCTACTCCGGCCATCGAAGAAATCGCAAGCGTGCGCAGATGGAAAAACTCGAAGCACGAAGCCCAGTGGCACTCGACCGTCACGACCTACGCACTCCCCGTCCTCGGGGCCCTCTCTTTGGATCGGATCACGAAAGAAGACGTCCTCAAAGTCCTTCGGCCGATCTGGACCGAAAAGCCCGAGACCGCCGACCGTCTTCGGTCGCGTCTGGAAGCGATCTTCTCCCTGGCCATCGCCAAGGGACTCATGACCGACAATCCCGCAAAGTGGAAAGACGGCTTATCCTTCTTTCTTCCGCCGATTTCAAAGGTACGCGTCGTCGATCATCACGCGGCAATGCCTTTGGATGAGACCAAAGACTTTTGCGCAAAGCTCCTGGAGAGCCGAAAGGTGTCGCTCCTTGCGACGCTCTTTTGCATCCTCACGGCATCCCGCATCGGGGAAGTTTTGAAAGCCACCTGGGACGAGATCGACTTCGAGTCGGCCACGTGGACCGTGCCTCCCGAGCGCATGAAAAACGGCTTGGAGCACCGCGTCCCTTTGTCTCGCCAGGCGATCAAGATCCTCGAGTGGCAGAGACTTGACACCGCAGAGGCGAAGTCCTCCTTCATTTTCCCTGCTCCGTCCGACTCTTCGCATCCTCTTGCAGTCGACACGCCGCGAAAGATGATCCAGAAGATCAGCGGCCAGCCTTTCACGACGCACGGCTTTCGCTCGACCTTCCGCGACTGGTGCGAGGAAAACTTCATCCACCCGAGCCTTTCCGAGAAGTCGCTCGCTCACTCAAAGGGAGACAAGGTCGTAGCCGCCTACCAGCGAAGCGACCTCCTCGAGCAACGCCGCCCCGTCATGCAGCAGTGGGCTGACGTCCTGCTGCCCGACCTCTGAGTCACTTCACGATCCGTCGGATCGCGTCGATGTCGCCCGCGTCTTCGAGGCGAACTCTCGCGCCCTCTGCAAGTAGTCCTGCACCCTCGTCGAGAAGTCGAGTGCACTCTCCGAGCGATCGCGCACAAGGTGCGCAGGGATCTCCGGGGGCTCCGGGCAGCTCACTGCGGAGGGCGGCGTTTTCGTCGCGCAGGCTCCGAGCAAGAGCGTCAAGCTCGCCGACACGGCGATCCGCTTCACGATGCGCGGCGTCACGCTCCTCCCAGGCCGCGATGAGAGACTGGCGTGCGAGAGATTCTTTGTCACGATAATCCTCCTCAAGAAGTTGCGCGCGGAGGGCGTAATCCTCCCGCAGTTGGGCGATGTCGCGCCCGTACAGGGCGGCGGCGACTTGGTAGCCCCCAAGAAAGCACGCGGCGGCGCCGAGCGCCAGGGCGCCCACCTTCATCCAAACCGAAAAACTCATTCTCCTCCCTTGATTTTCTTGATTGATCGTGCGATAATTCAAGTAACGGATAACACACCCCTCTTTCAAGGAGCACAATCATGACGAAGTCGATCAAGCTGTCGTCCATCATCGCCACCGGCAAACTCTGGGAAAAAGGCGAGCACTCCCGCATCTACCTGAACGAATCCGAAGTCGCCACCCTTCTCGGTTTCACTTGGGCCCGTTACAAGACCGGTAACATCAAGCGTGCCGCTTTCGACGGCGAAGAAATCTACAATGCCGAGATGCGCCGAGTCTTCGGCGCCCTCGAGGGCGTCTACTACGACAACCACGCAAAGAAGCTCGGATCCGCCCGGTTCTTCTTCGAAATGCTCAAGAGCTATGACATTGAGCTCGTTGACGATGTGAACGTCGAGCCCGAAGAAGACGACGCTCTTTCCACGAAGAACACGCACGGCGGTCGTCGCGAAGGTGCGGGCCGCAAGCCGACGGGGCACGTTGCCCGCTCGGTGCAGCTCTCCCCGGAACAGGCGGAAACTTTCAAGCAGCTCGGCGGCAGCGCCTTCCTTCGCACCCTCCTCGACGAAATCATCGAAGGTACGCTCGCGATCCCCGTCGACACGGCGAAGTTCACGGATGACCAAAAATCCCGCTTCATCAAAGGATGGGAGCAAGCGGGCGGCCCGACGGACGACGCCGAAAGCGACACGCCCTGGTGCGCTCCTTGGGAGTGGCAGAGCGTGATCGTGGTGCGCGGGATGTCTTTCGAAGCCTGGGGAGCCGACTGGTTCCGCCAGTGCAAACCCGAAATCGACGCGCTCCTCGCCGAAGACGAAGAGTGACAACACAGACACCCCCGTTCGTGCTACACTTTGTAGGTCCTTTGAGGACGACGGCCCGATCAACCGTCTTTCCCCGCGAAAGCGGGGGTGTTACATCCGACAGGGTTTTGAAGGTTCCGACTCACTGAGTCCACCAGAAAACCGAGAGCGCTTCGTCGCTCATTTCCCCGCGTAAGCGGGGGTGCTAATCTCAAAGGCAAAAGAGCCCGCTTCGGCGGGCTTTTTCTTTGCCCGTCACTCTTTCGTGCAAAGCTTGTACTCGTCCTGGCGGCGATTCGCAAGGCCTTGGACCTTTTTCTTCTGCACGAAGACCCATCTTTCCAGCTCTTTGCACGCGCCCTCGTAGTCGCCGTCGTTGAGTTTCTTCACGAGCGTCGAAGTGCAGAAGTTCTCCCCGCCAACATTGAAGGCGAAAGATGCGAAGGCATCGTACTCGCCCTGCGACAGAGGAACCTTCACGCACCGTCCGATCGCACTCTCAGCTACGCCCACGTCCCGCATGAGACGCTCGAGCGCCTTCGGCACAGTGATCGTGTCGCCCATCTGGACGCCCTCCGTCGAGCCGAAGCCGATGGTAGGGACATCCCCGGCGACGGGGATGTAAGCATGGTCGGAAAAGCCTTCCCACTTTGCGATCGTCAGCAGACCGACCGCAGAAAGGGAAAGTCCTGCCACAGCAAATCGTCCTTTCATCACTCCTCCTTTGCGCCACGCTTTGAAAGCTCGGTCTGGAGACGCACGACTTCTCGCTCCAAGTCGCGGATGCGCATCTCTTGGATCTTTTGCGTGATCTCGCTGTCCTGGACGAGAGAGACGCGAAGACCGACTTCTTTTCGGTGCCCCCACATCTTTCGAAAGTACCTCACCGTCTCCCACACCTTCGGCAGGCTGTAGAAGACCATCATCGCGATATAGATGAGCGTCCCATAGGTAATCAAATCCTGGACGGACGTTGAAAGCATCTCCGCCGCGCCTGCTCCTACGGCCACGCCCGGGGACGCCTTTGCGAGGCCCGTCGCCCCGCTCGCCCCAAAGCTTGAGGCCACCTGCTTGATCGTGATCGGCCCTCGCTCTTCTTGCATGCGCCTCTCCCAAAAAGATGAAAAAGCCTCGGCACGCGCCGAGGCGTTGATGTTGTCAGAGGAAGCGGCCCCAGAGGTATCCGAGTCCGAAGCCGATCACAAGCCCGGCCACCGTGCCGAGCACGGCCCAGACGAGACGCACCTGGCGGCGAGCGGCGTTCGGGTGCTCCGCCGCCGTCTCCGTCCACTCGGCCTTGGCTTCGTCGAGCTTTTCCTGGACGGCCTGCTTGGCCTCCTCGACGCTCGCCACGACCTCGAGGCCGAGCTCCTTCGCCTTGCCCTTGAGCTCGTCCATGAGCTTTTTGATCTCCTCGACCTTCGCGTCCTTTTCGGCCACTGCGCCGTCGAGGTCCTTCTGCGCGGCGTCCACCGCCGCCTGCGCATCCTTCAGCTCGAGCATCGCCTGCTCGACAGTCTTTTCTTCTGCCATCTTTCACTCCTTTTCGACGAACTTGTCGACGTTTGTCCCAAAGAAGGGGTTTGCCATGCAGGTCCACTGGACGACCTGATCCGTCACCGAGTCTTCGAAGTCGAAGAGCTTCCACCCGAGATTTACTCGGAGGCACCTCTGCGGCCAAAAGCGGTACTGAACGACGCCGTAAAGCTGGAAGGCGATCGTCTTGCCGTCCCGCTTCACCTGCTTCCACTGCCACCCCGATCGCGGAGGCTTCGCGCCGACATCGCGGTCGCCCTCGAAGACAAGCGCGTCAGTCGAACGGACCTCGACGCCGAGCACGTCGATATCGAAGCCGTAGGCCACATTGCGCCAGCACCAGGCGACACGGCGCTTGTAGGTCGACCAGGTGTCCGTCCCCGGATGACGCTCCCAGTGGGCGGCGTCGCCGTCCAGAGGGTTGTCCGGGGTCTGGAACCACGAGAGCCACCTTGGAAGCCATCCGTCCGCACTCGCTAAGAGCGGGAGGATCGGCGCCAGAAGCCTCCCGACGATGGCCATAAAAAAGGACGGCCCTATCAGAGCCGCCCATTTGGTGTAGATCATGGTTCCGCCTTACTTCGTCTTTGCCTTTTCCCTTTCCGCAGCTTCCTTCTTCGCCTTTGCGTCGAGCTGAAGCTTCCTGCGCGGGCAGGTCTCCCGCGTGCAGATCCCTTCTTCGTCCAGTTGAGACCCACATGCCGGGCAGTAGCGCTTGATCGTCAAAGCCATCATCAAACTCCTTCATTCATCAAAGTTTTGTACTCAGCCTGCAAAGAGGCCACCTGCTCCTGATCGCCCTGAAGCATCGCGAGACTCATCCGCTCCTTGAGCGAGCTCATCTGCGCGTCGAAGTCTCCGATCGCGGCCTCGGCTTCCTGTGCGGCGATCTCTTCCTCGGGGATCTTTTCGACCGCCCAAGTCATGTCGTCGTCCTCCCCTCGGACGATGCGATAGCCCTCGGCCGTGCCGAGCTTCTGGATGAGCTGTCGCATCTCTTCGTCGTGCGCCGTCTGAGACTTGTGCGAGACGACGATGCCGAGAAGATCCTCGACCTTCGTCGGCTTCGCCTCCGCGACCCACTTTTGGCCAGCCCACTTGTAGAAATTCTTCTCGAGGTCGGCATCCTCGGGAAGGGCGGTCTGGGTCGTGCGGTCGGGCGGGTAAACGCCCTCCATCACCTGGAAAAGGATCGGCCCCTCGAAGTAGCCGTCCCCGTCGTAAGAAAAAAGTTCAAGGAGTTCCATGAAAAGCCTCACAGAAAGAAAGGTTGCGGCGCTCAAGCCGCGGGAGAAGCGCTACACCGTGACGGACGGCCACGGCTTGACGCTGAAAGTGCAGCCGACCGGTACGAAATCCTGGGTGCTCAGGGTGAGCGCCTCAGGTCGCGTGTCGGACATCTTTCTCGGACACTGGCCCGAGATTTCGCTCATGCAGGCTCGACAGGCCGCACGGCGAAAGCGCAAGGAGCTCGGCCAAGAGCCTCCTCGCGGGTTTGTGCTCCGAGACGCTTGGCGTCTCTGGAAGGATCTGAAAAGAGGGCGCATCGTCTCTTACCAAGACGAGAAAAGGCGCATGGAGCGCTACCTCATCGGCCCGTTGGGATCCCGCCAGATCGACGAGATCTCCGCGCCCCTCGTGATCCACACGGTGCGCAGTCTCGACCGCGCAGGGAAGAGAGCCACCCTCAAGCGGGTCCTTATGCGGACGAGAGAAGTGCTCGACCTCGCAGTGTGCGCGGGATACATCACGCACAACCCCGTCGAGCGGGTTTCGCGGATATTCGCGCCGCCCGTCGTGACACCGATGCCGTCGGTCCACTGGAAGGAGCTTCCGCACGTCATGCGCGTCATGGCGGACGCACCAAGGCGGTTGCAGGTGCTCTTTCTCTTTCAGCTCGCGACCATGCTTCGCCCTGGCGAAGCCGCGTCGATCAGAAAAGAGTGGATCGAGGACTCGACGCTAACCATTCCCGCGTCATCGATGAAGAAGGGCCGCGAGCATCGCGTGCCCTTGTCGCCCTTCGTGCTCCGCCTTCTCGAGGAGGAGCAAAGGCTGTCGCCGCACCCACGCTCCGCCTTCGTCTTTTCCGGCCGAAAGGCGGGGACGCATGTCAGCGCGCAGGCTTTGGCGAAGTACCTCCACGGAACCGAGCTCAAAGGCAAGCTCGTCGCGCACGGTCTTCGATCGATCGCGCGATCATGGGCCGCCGACTCGTCAGTGCCCTTCGAAGTCGCCGAGGCTTGCCTCTCGCACGTCGTAGGGTCGCAAGTTTCGCGAGCCTACCAGAGGTCGGATTTCTTGGAGGCTCGCCGCTCTGTCATGAGCGCCTGGAGCTCTCACGTCGCACACTGTGCCCAGAGTGCCGGGATGCTCGACGGCTTCCCTTGGCCTGAGCGGGACACGTCCACGGCTGACTAATTGCATCGCAAGGGGCAGCCCTCTCTTTTGCAGAGGGGGCTTTCCCTTGGAGTGTCGTCTCGATCGTGGGCCTTTCGATGCCCGAACATCAGTGGCATCAATGCGGTTCAGTACACCCCATCCTGTAATGGCGCGTTCAAAAAATGGGGCCAAAACATTGGAAATGTCGTGGCTGGGGACTGGGCGGGAGGCATCCCTAGTTATCTGGACGCAAGCGCGTCCTTTTCAATCTACTCGAAGTCTTCCACGGTTCAGCCTTCGTCCGTGCGTGTCATGCCTTGCATCAAGTTTTGATGAGCGGAAGGACGCGGAGTGCGGGCGGTTGGACGGTCGACGAATTGCCGTAGGCCTCAGACGAATCCGACGCGGAGAAAGTCCATGCGAACCCCGAGACTTCAGAGTTACCTGTGTAACCTATGCCCAAATTCCGGGTCGAGAAGGCGCCAATTGCGTATCGGTATCCGTCCCAATCGGCACGGGAGTACCCAAATTCTCCGGTTATGTTCGGACCGA